>JAABUK010000069.1_pt1 | contig 238733 bp, 140 predicted proteins | sample 5559141 | NCBI WGS metagenome assembly JAABUK01 (sample SAMN10711869, study PRJNA513367) | rock metagenome | isolation source: Antarctica rocks | place: Antarctica: Victoria Land, Pudding Butte nord | collected 2016-01-03 | reverse complement strand
TCCATAGTATGCTCTATTATACCCCTATCTGTGGTCCTACTATGAATCTACTATACACCGGTCTATTTATCTATGATGAACCCGTCTATAGCCCTATTCTTATTCTACTCGAGGTTGGTGGTTCCCCTATATAAGTTAAGGTGCGCGGGCCATCCGTTTAGCGCAAGTCTCGATGGTTTTGAGATCTACTGTATCATATTGCCGTCGAAATTTCCTTAGGCGCGATCACTAGCATCCTGAAAACCAATACGCGCCGTCAAAAGGGTTGGATGGCTCTTACATCATGTGCAGCAAGGGTCCATCGCTAAGAAAACGACTTTTCAATTGATAGGGTCTACGGGAAAAAGCGCATCGTCTTCAAAACATCGAGTAAGCAAAATGGCGTACACAAACAATACCCTATCATTGAGATTGATAATTGACGATCAACTGAGATAGCGCCTCCCCCGCCGTCAAGGAAATGAGAATAAGCGCAAGAGAGACAACAACTAGAGAACGACTCATGAGCACATTTCTCAAAACTCAGCACACGGTGATCGATTTCTGCTTACTTGGAAAGAAAGTGGACTTAAACACCCTTTCAAGAGTGGACTTCGATTTGGTGGGCGTGGTCATTGGAAGGCCGCGTTCTAAGGGTTGCTTCATCGAGCGAGTGACGGGCCTGCGCCTCTCATCGCGCTTGAGAACTGTTGGTGCCATGGTAACAATGATTTAGTGAGTAGGAATCAATTAGACTGTGATGGTGATGGTTGTGGGGATTGCGTGAGGTGTTGAGCTCGGAATAAGAGGCAGACAGGAATAATTTATGCGGACTTTGGTCTCTGACGTTTGCCTATCGTCCTACATTTTTCGCCCCATTCCCTTGTCTGCTGTTGCACGAGATACAGTTTTTCTCTTGTCATCTCTTCCGTAATGACTATTTCTGACCACTAGCTCTTTTTTGGCCTTTGTCCCAATGAGAAAGAACAATACCCTAGCAAGTGTTACAGAGCGCTAAACTCGTAAGAGAGTAGCTGTGGCAAACTCTGAATGCATTATCGAGGGCTTTTATGGGTAGTATAAGCATGCGGAATAGAATCATAGTCCACGATTCTAAATATGAAGACCGGAAAAGACTATAGCTTCTCTGTTGTGTGATCGTCAGTGTTGCAAGGTTCGAAAGCGAAAGCGCGATTGAAAACGTAACAGCTATACGAGTTGGACTCCATCAGCGGTTTCGATACCCAGACCCTTCTCGCTTTCGAGAATTGCCGACGACGGAGTCGGAAGAGTCGTCGTTCTCAAGATCTACCCCATTAATCGTAAATCCATCCCCATCAATGACATCTGATTGGGTAGAGTTGCCAAAGCCAACATCAGCCACAGTAAAATTGTTAAAAACCGTCAGTGATCCAGAATCCAATGCTGAGACATCTATATCGGCAAGTCATCGGATCGGGGTTGTCGCTCGGATCCCCATAGTCTGTACAGCCTGCTACTAAGCCTATGGATATCAACGAAGAATTAGCAGAGCCCACATTCCACAAGAAACATGATTAGGCGCCAACTTTATCTGACTCACCGGCGCCAGAGAATACATAATTGTTAGGATTCTGAGCGGAACTGAAATCTGGTAGATCCAAAGCACCAGGCCTGTCATATGTCTCAGTAGATTTCGTCGGTGGAGCCCCGCTCGCTGTTCAAATGTACAAATGTGCGGGTGCGTGCAGAAGCACATAAGGCTGGTAAAATATAAGTTGGCCCCACAGTCGCATCTCATTACTGATTACGTCGGTAGATGGGCAGTAAATGGGAGAGATAGCTTGCAGTGGAAAGGTCACGAAGTATTTCGGACAGAGAATAGGCCAGTGGTTGTTCGACCATGCGAAGGCGGGTGGTGCTCCTGGTTTCATACACTCACCGTACATATCCACATTCTTCGTGTGTACTCTCATCGTCATTTCGCCTGACGCAATCGCACAAGCGAGTAACGGTGTGACTGGTGGGCCCCTTTTTAGTCGCGTTGCAATTGTCGCTCCTGAGGAAATTTGGTTAATACTTGGGTTACGTGAGGCGCATAGTCATCGTCTTTGAAGAGACCCTCATATACCGGACTCGTTATTCCAGTCCTGCTGTCGTCGATCGCTGACTGAAGATATTCCCACAACAGGTCCAAAGACGTTGTGATCTTTGCGGCCTTGTTTCCACATAATAGATGCTATAGGGATTCGCTTGGGCGACATCCGCAGTTTGGGGGACGATGATACTTCAGTAAATTGCCATACACAGTGAAATAAGGTTCATGTCCTACTTTGCTGAGTCCTGCTGTGTACCATGCGTACTCGTAGCATTAACAGCCAGCCAAAGCACCTGAGAGAGTTTGAAGCGAACATAGGTTTTTGCTAGGCGTACATTCGATGCCTCCCTGATAAATGGACAATACTGGCAGCATCTTAATGCCATCATTTACGCCGTAGTTAGCTGCATAGCGAAGCAACACGTTTGAGCACTGAGTACATGGTTTGAACACGTTTCGAAGCGCAAGAAGAGTCGCAAATCGGCACCTTTTTAACTCGTCAACCACTGATTTTGATACAACTATTTTGACTATAAAGTTGGAGAAGAGATTATTTGTAAAGACTTCGTAGCTTAGAGCTTCAGTCTACCTCATTTCGTTGCCGAGTTATTATATACATATTGAAAGGAGAGAGGGTTTGGCGGGATTTGGCCCGTAGTGCCGTGTCTCGACTGAGATTGATCGGTGGCACTGTTGCAAAGGGATTTCTCGACAGAGCCCTCAAATTGTATTCCATAGAGGCTTTGAGACATGTCCCCTATTGGCTTTCTATATGCCTCTCATACGAAATAATAAACAATACTCAAGACTTAGGCATCACGTTAACGCCACTTCCATACAACATATTTACACGTCCGCAGTCATACATCGTTGGCCCGATCCTAAGCTGATGCTTTCCTCAGGAGAAACGTTAAGTATGTAACCTTCATTCCTCACGACCAGCTACAGTATAATGAGAACTCAAAGTTGGATTACAAAGAGACTTCCATAACGACCTCGGCAAGCCTCCTGACAGCCCCCGAAGTGAACACCATCTTCAAGTCAGAAACCACGACACGTCTATGTCCCGCTCGTATCGTGATAAGGCAGGAAAGTTCCACACAAAACTCAGGTGATACGGCTCAGTCGCCCTGCAGCAAGTTAGCGTTAAAGAAACGGTTATCTGTCGCTTGGAGCAGGCGCCTAAGCATACGCGTGCACTCGTAGGAGCTAGACTCGGGTACCTTCATAACGCTACATATAGACTGTGTCTTGCGCTTCGCATCGCCTTGTGAGTGGGCCAAAATCGACACCATCCTTCAATCCTCCAGATCTTGAATTACACTGTGTTGGAAATGAGTTCCATCAAGCTACTCACTGATCCGAGACTTCCATGTCCACAACGCGTACATCTAGTTTTGCGTGAATTGAATGTTGATGTCAGCGTTATACGCGTCGATCTTGACCTTGGGGAGCACAAGGTGTGTAGACAGATCTCGTAATGTGTCGGATAGATGATAGAGCGTTGTTGAGCTAACCTGAGAAATCCTATCCAGAGTCCAGAATTCCTACATCGGAACCCTTTTGGTGCACTGCCGTGCCTGATCGATTCATCATTCAGTCCTCCGCTGGTGTTGTATGAATCACGCGCAATGGCCCGATTCCTGGCCATCAAACACGGCAGGGGCCGCCTGATCCCAGACTATGGAGACATCTGCGCAGTAGCACAATTTGAGCAAGCAGCTAGCATCGAGCTGACAAGCTTCGATGCTGTCGCAAACCGCCTAGTCTTTGAGGCATTCTTTAAACCGTAAATCCCGCCTCCCTTTCCATTTTCTGCAGTCGCCAGGGAACTTGGAAACATATACTATTATTGAATCAGACATATCCAAAAAACCCAGACCAGCCCGGATCAGACCCTCATATCTGGCTTATTATCTCGCCTATCGGATGTCCTAGATGTACTTGATGTTATACTGAGTCGCCAGCAGTACATGGCAGGCAATGTGAGGCCATCCTCCACTCTTTACGTCTTGTCTCTCCCAACTGACGGGATTTCGTGGTCGCTTGCAGGAATTGTCTCTGGTCGATCTATTCTACATGCCCTACATGTATCATCTAGATGCTTCGGTCTACCCTACGCTTGGAGATACTCGGCCAAACCTGCAGGTTTGGTGGAGTTCCATGAAAAGTCGCCCTTGCTATCAACAGTTGATTCCTTCCGAATGAGAGTCCTATTCAGGGGCAGCAGTGAACCGACGTCTTGCTTTGGACTCGATGAAGTCTAGAGTTCGGTGTGCCAGCCGTTATTGGATGCCTCGTAAATTGTTGTGTAGACGTTCTTCAAGTACCAGATCTGAACAACTTCATGAGAGATTATAAATAGAACCTTGGCGCAACGAATTCTCCAATGCTTGCCGAATAACCAGAAATCGATTCATCTTGATCATGGCTGACAAAATTGGTGGGTATTGATTGACAGTCATCCAGCCTTGATTCCTCAAAGGCGGAGCCAGGGGAGGGAAGGTTCGTGTAGATTCTGTTTTGGCCGTCCTATGACATAGAATTGTGAAGGTGACATTTCCAATGAGACTCGTAATGTGATCCGTATAATCCAGTGATCCGTATAAAGTCTTGATTGTAAACTCGTACTGTATATCCTATTTAGCGTATGCAAAACAGTTGCAAGTTCTTTGCCGAAACATACCCACGTTCCGGCCAGTCCGTCTAATCCCCGTCTCTCTTGTATCTCGCATCCGATCCGCCATCCATTAATTTCGTCCATCTGAAACGTCTTCGAAGGATCCCGGCCTTGCTTGATGGACGCTAATAAACCCGTCGGTTGAGTGGCAAACGTGGTGCATAAATTGTCCTTTCTCGGAAAAGGTACTCTACACAGGAAATAGCTGACAAACAGGAGCTCTCCCCACTGGACTGGTCCCCACAGACAATCAGCTGAGGAAGCGCCGTGAAATCGCTTAGGCCCTCAGCGCGGAGTGCGTCAACAACATCGAAAAATGCAATTGGTTGGGGGAGCGTAATGAGTGGGCGCGATGAACACCCACCAGGTCTACAGCCATAACAGCGGATGAGATAGAGAAGAGGAATAGTCTAGAAGGAGATTTGGTTGACAACCCAGAAGGACTGCACACGGATCGCGCCTATGTCAGTACTGTTTACTACCTCAGCATTCCTCCAAGAAAGAAGGGGGCAGGAATGCAAGCAGATCAACAATGAGCTTACGATATCTAAAATCTCGACTCCAGGTTCCATGCTCTATTCTCCGTATCATGTACCAAGCCTAGCCTCGAATGGAGACGCACGCCTACCGCAGAAGCAACTGGTCAAAAAACAATAGGCGTAGAAAGACAGCCGAGACACCATGACATCAAATAGGAACAACGGGAGCGCTGTCCACCGTACAGTTGGATGAGGAGAAGATGAATTGGGAACGTATAAGGATGTATGAGACCAGAGGAACGCATTGTAGGACGAGGTCAAACGTTCTACCAACATCGAGCGTTAGCCTTGAGTTTCGGTCGTAATACAACAGGAGTGGGGGACGCTAACGCAGCTATCGGATACTGGTAATAGCCTCCAATAGTGACACGTTAGGGAGTCATGTTAGACCCTGAAAGCCCTTCTTAGCCTGTTCATATATGGAAGCCTTGATGGAGAAATGGGCCTTCGCAATGAGACCTAGGATGGTTGGAGTCTACGATGGCGTGTGAGACCTTTGAAGACTTCCTTCATTGTGACAACCCTCGTGTGCTGCATTTGCGCCTTCTTATCTGAATAACAGGAGGATCCGTTCCAGGGCCAAGCTTAGCGGTACTGCAAGTCATCTCCGGGGGCGGCTATTATCTTGGTTTTTCTTCGCCTCGTTATTTTGACGCCCTGAAACCCAACCCTTCGTAACATCATCGACAGTCCTCTCCGCACGATCGCTCCCGACATTGTTACTGCCATAGCACTTCTGATATAAACACTACAGAGCATCTGACTCCAGGTCAGCTTAAGTAATATCACAGCCTGGGTATGGAGTTAAAATGGTTTGCTCACTCACCAAGGTAATTCCAACTTAGAGCGCCTGAGGTGAAGGCCCCAGCAACCCGCTTTGCACTAATCCAACCTCTTCCGCGTCGTTCATGCCTGCCATATATTGAACTGCTCTTTGATAGGTTGATCAATAGCCGGATATTTGGCCGTGAGCGCCTCAAGCTCTCTCCACCGCTCCTGCCTTCTGTATATCGTCGAGAGATGGTCCACGAACGCCACCGGCCGCCGCACATCCCCTGACAGCACCTTGTCTCTCCCAATGATGTCTAAGGCCTTTAGACAATCCGCCTCCGCTTCCTCTAGGTGTCCCGTCGCTATCCTTACGTGTATATGTCCTAAAATGGCAACGATCGAGTCGGGATGGTCCTGCGGGATCACTTGCCGCACCTCCTTGAGCAGTGTCTCTGCCTCACCCCATCGCTGCGCACGCACATACGCCTGCGCTAAATTCGCCTTTGTCATCGACATCCCGGGATGCGCCTCGCCCAGTGTGCGTCGAATGACAGGCGCAGCCTTATCGAGGATCGCGATGGCCTCAAGAGGGCGCTGCCGTGTGGTATACACTCTGGCCAAGTCATTCATGGACCAGAGAGTGTACGCGTGTTCCTCGCCAAGGACTCTTTTTCGGGCCGCCAGCACGTTTGATACGAGTCGCTCGGCGGCCGGAAGGTATTCTCTAGCGACGCAGAAGCTCATTGCGAGCTCATTACGTGTCATGAGGGTGTCAGGATGGTCGAGGCCAAAGAACCGCTTGCGTTTTCGAAGGACTTCAACGAGCAAGGTGCGGCTGGCGTGCTGCTCGCCGAGGTGGAGGTACGTGCGGGCGAGATTGAACATGGCTGTCAAGGTCAAGGGATCGTCAGGGCCCAGACGCTTCATTAACCCCTTGACAGCACGTTCGCCGGCTCGCTTGGACAACTCCAATCTCCCAGCAAACCAAAGTGAGAGTGTTAGGTCTGAGAGGGTAATGCAGTAAGGGATATGTCCGGGTTTCCAAGGTGGCCACGTCATCCAGTCTGCAAATGAGGGGCGTGCGAACCAGTGGGTAATGAGGAGTCCGCGCTGGGCCATAACGCATGGTAAGAGATCAAAGAGATTGAAATTGGACTCGGCGAGACTGCGCTGTGCTTGAATTGTGTGCGGGTTGAATCTACCAGACCTCTTGGTCCTGAAATTGAGAATATCAGATTGGTATAAGCGCGCCCGCTTCCAAAGCCCGTTCTCTGCAAACACCCAGGCAAACCGCTCGATCTCTATCGCTCTTTCCACGGTATCCGGACCGACTTTACCATACAATGTTTTCAGCTCTCGCAAGCAGGCCTCAATATGAGGCAACAACGATCTCCGTAACCTTTGACCTGATGCCTCCATGAGTGGGGAGATGCATTGTGCCAATACAGCGATGGCAGCACTCAGCCAGCGTTTTTGATCTGCCTCGGACAGTCTGTCCTTCGCCCATCGCTGAATCACCGGATGCAACGAGACAACGCCTTTCTTTGGGTCGTGGTCGATGATGGAATGGTTGTAGAGGATACTTAATGCTGTTCGGAGCCGAAATTGGGACCCTTCATCCCAGTCCGGTCGAATTTGGGCCATACCTGGAGAGTTCTGGGACTGCCTCCGAGTATCAATGTCCTTCCAGGATCTCTGGAAAATGGCCTCAGGTATAGAGTCGAAGTGCATGAATGCAGATATATGGATCAAGTCCACAGCGTCTCCACACTCCAGCGTTTTGCGACTCACAATTCTTTGGAACGGGATCTCCCAAGTCGTGATTATGTTGGCTTGGTCAGCGGTGCTAATGCTCTTCGATATAATCATTGCTTTTCTGTGTCCTAAATAGTGCCTCAGGTACATCTCTAATGTATATATGTTGCGACGGATACTGGTGCCTGCATTAGCTATTGCAAGCGCTAAGTAGCCGAGCTCGGATGCAATCTTCTGTGCAGTCCGCCCGCTATCTGACCTTGGAGAAGGCGATTCGTCCCTAGGAAATGCGGTTTTGAGTAGGAGATTGACAGCATCTTCTGGATCCAACCCGCTAAAACGGAGATGGCCAACTGTGGCGTAGATCTCGGCTCCCGGATTACGAGTCGTGATCAGGATATGGCCACTGCCTCCAACAGGAAAGTACTTCGAGACATCCAAGTCAGGATCGTCAGCGTTATCGATCACGAGTAACCATGGCTTCGTACATTGGGAGAGCCAATGCATACCCCCGCTGAAGGTTGCTCCCTTTCCCATTTGCTGGCCGAGCGAGGCATAGCTATTTTCCGCATTTTCCTCACTGCTCGCATCAATCCAGAACAACCCCCAGTACCTTGCTTTGTTGTCTTCTGCGTATCTCAAGCAAAATTGGGTCTTCCCAGCACCGCCGAGTCCGTATATGACACAGATCTTGTGTCGGTTGGCTTCGTCCAAGTGGCTTACTGGACCAAGCTTCTCGCGCACGACGTCTGCGTGAAGACGTCTACCTGTAAAATAGGTACTGGAGCAACGTGGGATGATAAACCATTCATTGCGATTGGACTTGCTCCCATCATCGGAAAGGAGGTATCGCAGTGGTGGCTTCAACAAGTCCTCTGCTTCGAGTTGCCGTTCATGTTCCAGTGCTTCCATGTCCTTCTCCCATCTGTATTGTATCAAAGCAGGCGCACCTGGGATATATCGTACCAGTGCCCCAAGAATAACCCGGTATCCGTGATCGTGGACGTCTGAGAATTTGATCATATCGTCGTGAGTTGCAGATATGCCACATCTTTCAGTATCATCCCATGTGGGCGCCGCCGAGTCCTCTTCCACGATATACGCGCTCACGTCGCCCATCTTGGTCTTTCTTTGCTCCCACAGGTTATAGACAGCAAATCGTTTCATAAGCGGTGCGAATTGATCAGTGATCTCTTGCAGCATTTCTGATCCCCTCAGAAGATTCAACATGAATTGGCTGGGGCCCGGTCTGTCGGGTGGCGCATGCTGATATCGCAAAAGCAAGCTATCCTTTTGTACACCATTGTGGGGGGTCCCAAGGAATATGATAGCGTATGTGGACATGAACACAGAGCGAAGGTGCTCCACAGCCTGAGCGCGCCTCGTAGAGGAGAATGCGAGTGCTCGCTTCACAAGTAAGCCTCCGAAGCCATGGCAAACGAAGATGATAGGCCTCTTGAACGCATCCAAGAGCTGGCGATCCGCACAAAGCTCAGCGACGAGACTGTTCGCGTATGGCAATATTCGATCAGCGGACCCTTCGCCAGGAGACGAGAAGACTTCCGCATTGTAGTGGTAGGCAAGGACTCGGACGTTGTATCGCTGGTGCGGGAACAGGTCCCGGAGCCATAGAATGCCTGAATTCGAGTCCGTCCATGCCTCAAGTCCGCTCTCGAGAATGCCATGGACTGCAACGATGCTACGAGCAGAGGTAAGTCAGAGGAAGAGAGACAAGATGGAGCATGGGTAGCAACTCACTCAGCAACGGGAGCTGCTGCTATACCACGCAACGAAGGCTCGAGTGTGGTGGGTGCAGTGAGCTCTGAGATGGCCATTCTCTAGCTTGATGAGGCTCCGCGGGGAAGAATCATGGTATCCAGGAGGCGGCTATTAGCCACGCTCGTCACAGCGGTGGCAGCAGACGCGCTGGGGTTTGGCTGGGAGTAAAGTACTCCGTACAATGGCTTTACGGAAGAGAACAGACTGAATGGATTAAGCGTGGATGGAAGCAACGTGCCTGATGTAGTCTCGTCACAGCCTTAGGTTCGTCACGATGGAGTCTACGCGCTATCATGCAGCCCACCACCGATTCGTTGCTTCAAACTGGCTAAAATTACAGATGTAATCCTCAAATCCATGACTGCTTTACAACTCTAGGGGCTGACAGCTTTCATTTCAAAGTACTCGTCGCAAAAATATGTCCGCTTGGTTTTTCGATTGGGCTGTGCAACTATGTAGGCGCCACTGCGCCGCATTTAATTATCGTTGTGCATTCGATGAAATCGATGTTAATCTACTTTAGGGGTAGATCTGTACTTAGCGTCCCCGAAGGATAATAGTTCCCGACGGTCTATAGGCCCCGATGCGCGCGAAAGCATATTTTAGCCGTCCAATCGTGGTCCGTGCACCTGTGATAGGAGCTACGAGGTTATGTTTTAAAGTATTCGGAATAGTTACCGTAGCTAAGCCGGCCATTATACTACTAAAATTAGTTTATCTCGTAAATAGATATATTCGATTTCTAGCCTTCCTAAGACCTCTATTAATAACGGAAAATAATAATCGAGTAATTTAAATAAGTAGACTTTAGGAAGTAATATTATAAATAATATTCTCGATTATCTAAATCCTAAATTAATAGCGCTATTATTACTATTTTAAAGAGGGAAACTACACGATATTTTAATATTTTATAATTAATACGATAATTATTCCGAATATTTTTAAATATAACTTTATAGATTAACCCCGAACTTCGTTTTAAAAAATTTCGTAATAAACGTATTAAAAGATATACGTAATTATATAAGCGACTAAATTTAATATAAATTACTTTAATATTAATATCGTTTTAATACGAATCTATTTTATCGTTAAAAATCGAATATTTTAAAATATATATAATAATCGTCTTTATATATAATACTAAAATAATATCCTATATTAAATTTATAAATATTATTCTCTTAATAATATAGAATAAAGTTCGTATTATAAGAATTATATATTAAATATTAGAATCGTTAATATCGCGCTAGTAGAATTAACTATCTTATATATTATTCAGTTTTATTCTAATAGTTTTTATTAGAAATATTATTTAAGTTTATATCTTATAGTTAGAGGTTACCGTATTTATAATATTAATATATATCGTGGCTAGTATATATGTATTGAATTATTCGATTTTTGGCGGTAAAATAAATTCCCGTTGGGGCGGCATTAGCGTTGGGGTAGCCCGTACTAAGTTCAGCTCAGTGGCCCGCACGATTGCTCCGTACACTCGCCCGATCTAACATCCAAAAACACACAATAAAAAAACTGGGACCTGCTCAGAATTCTACACGCGCCGGTGCCGTTATCACGTTCGTCGAGCGCATTAGCGGTCGGGCGCAATCATGGCATCTGCGAGGAATCACAGTTCAATGTCGCCTAATGTTTCCCTAATCCTTCTTCGCTTCATCGTTCGTTGAATCATTGGAGGACGTAGCATCTATGCATCAGCCATCCGCGCTACGATCAGTTTCGCGTGTGATTGCCAGGATGAACAGCGAATGAAGCTTCGGATCAGCCCATCCCTGCAGACCCCTGCGTCGAGTCACGTTGCTCTTGCAAGTTTCTTAAGAGCAGCATTAGCTGCGTGGATGCTCGAGTGTGGTCGCTGGCGGCACATTCGCTCTTGCAATCTATGGGTATGATGATTCAGTCTTATTATCTCGGTTTCGCAGTCGTGGTTTTGGCCATCTTATACTGTCGCAGACAAATCCGGATTCATCAGGACCGTCAAGTAAGTCCTTGATGTGGATTTAAACAATGAAGAGTGAGCTAATGCGCATTACAGGCTCATAAGTCATTCGCGGAGCAGCATGGATGCTTACCAGCGCCTCGAATCCAGAATCAGCGACCATGGGGCGTGGATCGACTGGAGCAGATCTTTCGCGGCGATAGAGAATCGCGCTTGATGGAGCTCTTCCTGTTCCACTTTAGGCAAACTGGAAACACCGTCGAGCAATGCTTTATTGGTACACCAGCGTTCGACACAATTGACCCTGCCAACCTAGAAGCCTTGCTGTCGACTAAGTTCAGAGACTTCGATTTTGGGCGACGTCGAGACATCACATTCCCCATGCTTGGTGACGGCATCTTCACACAGGAAGGTGCGGCATGGAAGCATTCTCGAGAATTGCTACGAGCACCCCTTCAGCACAAACACTACGAGAATTTAGACGTCTTCAAGCAAAGCGTGAATGACTTAATCGATATCCTGTCCAGCCAATCTGGTGTGGTTGATCTGCAGCCTCTCTTCTTCCGCTTAACACTCGATGTCTCAACACAATTTCTCTTCGGCGAGTCAGTGAAGAGTCTTACAGCACCCAAGTCCGCTAGCGAGCAAACCTTCGGCGACGCATTCAATACGGCCCAGGCATTCGTGGCTAAGCGCTTCCGGCTTCCTGACCTCTACTGGATGATAGGAGGGTCCAAGTTCCGGAAGGCTTGTGACGATGTCCACCGTTTCGCGGATCAGATCATCGATCGCAACTTATCATCGCGCAGCTCCGAGAAAAGTGGCGTCTTCCTCGACCTTGTAGCTGAGAGCACAGCAGATCGTGATGCCTTGAGAGGCCAAATCATCAACCTTCTGGCAGCTGGTCGGGATACCACAGCCTGCTTGCTGACATGGACTTTCTTTCTGCTCCTTCGTTATCCAAGGGTTCTGAAGAAGCTGCGAGAAGAGGTCAATGCCAATTGCTCTGATCTAGCTAGTCTTACAAGGACAGATCTTCGACAGATGGGCTATCTTCAGAATGTCCTCAGAGAAACCTTACGACTTTATCCATCTGTCCCTGTGAATGACCGTAAAGCCAACAAAACTACCTTCCTTCCAACAGGCGGAGGACCAGACCGAACAGCTCCCGTGCTTATTCCCAATGGGGCAACTGTGGCTTACTCCGTATACGCCATGCACAGAAGACCCGACTTTTATGGGATGGACGCAGAGCTCTTCCGTCCTGAGAGATGGGACGAAGACATGCCGATGCGCTGTGATAAGACCACCGCAGCGTGGGGCTACCTCCCCTTCAATGGAGGCCCCAGGATCTGCCTTGGATGTGAGTAATAGCTCAATTAGAATCTAGAAACTATACTGACCGAATTCCTCCCAGTGGACTTCGCCCTTACCGAAGCCGCTTACACAGTGGTCCGAATCCTTGCACATTTCCCTGTCATACGGTTACCAGCGGGTCAAAAGGTCGAGCTCACGGGCGTGGAGAAGCAGACCATAACTCTCGTGCTTTCATCTACAGAAGGCTGCATGGTAGACATGGCTTCTCGGAAAGAGCGGCAATAAGAGCATCACAGTGTTCATGCTATATATATAAAGGTTCTGCAAAGCGTAATCCCTTAGGGGCCGCTGGAATCATCGCAGCAGCTCATCTGCTTCCTGCGAGCGTTTTGATTTCAGCATATCAATGGTATGCTTCCAACGCCGTGAGATGACCTCCGGACCTTCCTTTGAGTACCGGATCAAAGCGGCCACAACGAGTCTATACCCAGGAGAAGTCCGGCTTTCAAATTTGCACATGTTCCGATGATCATAGGGAAGACCAGCTCGCTCCGTGTTATCCAATATTGGTGCTGCGGAAGATTCTTCGACCACCTGTCAGGTATCAGCATGGTACGTCTCTAGCCCCAACGGAAGATGGACGGACGTAGTCCTGGGTGAAACCCATGTTCGTCTTCTCCTGCTCCCAAAAGAAGAATATGTGGAAATCCTTCATTAGCGGTGCAAACATGTCGGTGATGTTCTGCAGCACTTCTGAGCCTTCTTGCAAGGCATCCAGGAGTTGCCCTTCGGTATCTACGACTTTAGAGGGTACCAAGGCTCCGATCATCCGACGACTGGTTGAAGCGAGCTTGGCTTTGTTACTACCATCGTGAGGCGTGCCCAAGAACAAAACTGCGAACGTAGAGACGTAGATCGAATGCACATGCTGGATAGACTTGCCGGTCCGGCTTGCTGAATACGCAAGTGCCTTTGAACAGTCAACTTTTGGCACCAAAACGACCTTCATCTTACTCGTTTTACGATGATGCCACCGAGTGAGTGGCAGATGAATATTATTGGCCGTTGTGTCGCATCTTCCAGCTGTTTGATATTTCAGTGGCCATATCTAATTCCATTGTGCCCACCAGGCTTACCTCGCGGTCTGCCACCAATTCGGCAACCAGCGTATGTGCATGCTGTAGAATACGGTCTGATGAGGCTTTGCCGAACATCGACGCTACCACCGCATTGTAGCCATAAGTCAGGATCCGAGAATTCTTTAGATTTGACGGTAGAAAGTTGGGATCCTTCAGCCACATTTTCTCTGATCCTTCTGTTGTCCACGTCTTGAATGGGTCGCCGTTGAGTCCGTGTACAGCAACAATGCTATACGCATCAGTAGACTTCGCATACGCGGAGGAAACCCTTGACGTGCTCTACAATAGGATCTCCGCCTCTATACAGCTCAGTGACACCGGTATTTGCCATCATGTGTATTTGGATTGCTTAGCAGATCTGGAAGGCCGCTTGTAGGGAAATTTAATGATTTTGGAAAAAGTTTGTAAAATTGACTGAGTGACCTTTTTGCCGGGTTACAGCTCGGCGTAGGTATAATTCGACTCCGACGGGGCGAGGCTGCCGCTAGCCTCGACCTGGTCATTTCTGCTTTCACTGCCTTCTTTCTTCTTTACCTACTCGCACGATAAAGTTCGCATCAAAACAACCCAAAGAACCGGTAAGGTGGTCCACTGGGCACCACAGCATTTCTTGGTTTCAAATTAACGGACAATCAATCGATCTTAATATCAAGATCACGATAATAAGCAACTGTGCTGTAACCAGGACTTCATCAAATCAGATCCCAACGTCCGACAAGGAACAGACTCAAGTCGTCAAGGCTCCTTCTAGTGAAGCTAGATTTTCCTCGAGATAACGCTGAGTATGGTGCGCTCCAATGATTTCTGGGGCGCCTGATTGGACGGTAGGCTGTTTTGACCCCATTCAAGAGAAACGCCTCAGTCCATGCCTTTGGGGAAGGCGAGATCATGACTATCGTTCTGACAGGCTTCCTCTAACGGTGAACTGCACTTTCTGGGAAACTGCTGTTGTACACAGTCATTTGGCAGTACAAGCGAACACTATATACACCGTACGGAGTATGCTGTACAAAGATCCACGCCAAAGGACTTGCATTGCGCTGAGGATTGGAGCGTGCCGATTTGCACCTCGGCCGGGGTTAGAAGGCTAGGCGGGTCCAAGAAGATGGACTTTTTTATTCGTCTTCCAGCCGACGGACGATTCAACTGGGAGATATGGAGACGGTGCTACTACGTATATAAGCCAACCGCGGTTGAAAGGGATTGCGCGAGGCGTAATCGCCAATGACTTTGTCCACTTCCAAAAGATTCAAGGTTCAACGGACACGGATGACGAATGGGTTACGCCTCCGATCTGATCCGTTCAAGTTCCCGGAGCTAGACTCAACAGGGGCACGGGCCGTTGGGGTCATGTCAAAAGTAGAATTCGATGAGAGGCCGCCTAAGCGAGCCGCTAAGCACGCCCCTAAGTCGCCCCTGAGTGTGATTTTGAGCGCTAGAACTGGGATCTCCCAGGGTTGCTCCGTGGTAGCTCTAGGGCCCTCGTTGATTTTACTTTTGACAAGACGTGGCTGGGAAAAGACATGGTGCGCCGAACTACTCTTCTCACAACGAAACAGCTTACATATGGCGATATTAAATAACTCTCATGCGCGGCCACAAAGATATGAAGAGCAAGATGCGGTCGCCGTTACAGTTCAATGGGACGACAGCTCCACCTTTCAACAAAGCCCCATAGTTGCCGATGCAATTCCTTCCTGGCAGGAACAAGGCCAAGTACGAGTGACCACCCTCTTTTCGATGTTAGATCTGACTGACGCCTACTGCAGGCCTCCACCGATGCCGTTCTGAAAATTCTGTAGGTCCCAACAATGCGTTTTCAAGGATGATTTCTCACCTACAATTTAGATTACATGAGCACAGTATCAATGAGAAGCCTTTGACTTTTGGAACCGATCAGCCCTCAATCCCATTCTCGGAGAAGGTCTTGCAGTCGGCTTTTGATGCCGTGGACGAGTATATCCTCCAATGGCGGGACCCCGCAGGAGGGTGTCGCCTGCAGGCAGATAGATACGGCGAGTCTCAGGTTGCGCATAGTCGTCTTCATCGATACTGACCGTTTGTGGGAACAGGATTCATCGTGCAGACTCCAATTGATCATGCGGACTTTTGCTCCTTTGCGGTCAATTTGACAAATGCACAGATCAGAGGAGTCTGGATCACGTCTTCAGAGGTTTACAAACCGCACAACCTCCTAGCCTCAACACCGATACGCCTGGAGTGGAACAAGAATGACACTGGCCTACACATGGCTATAGTACCAATCGCCTTCCTGCACGCCTACTCTCAGGAAACGAGTTCCAAGCTTGACGAGGTTCTGAATCGAATCCAATCCGTTGAAACCGCGGTCAGAATGGGCTACGAGACTTTGGCGTCCGAACAGGATGTCGATTTTACCACGTTGTTCGGTGGATTGCACTGGTGCAGCACAAAAGTGACACAGATCGAGCAACGGTGGCGACTTCGAAACTCCTTAACAGACATCATCATGGAGTTTGTCACCCTGAATGACATTGCGGCCTGGGGCTCCGCCACACATAAGAAGCAATTCGAGGAATTCACGCAGGACTTGAGTAAGCGCATAGCAGCTCGGGAGGCCGAACTAAGCGCGCTGCCAAGGAGGATCAAGAGACAATCGTCGGCGGTGAGGAGTCCCAAGCTCTGGACTCGGTATCTCGCTAACATGGACAGATTGCGAATCTCCTGCTGCATCGTGATGCTCAATTGACGAGGCTGATTGCTCGCCAAAACGTCGATATTGCTGAAAGCAGCCGCAGGACCGCGGAAGCGACACGAAGGGATAGCCAAAGCATGAAGACTATTGCTGTCCTCACGATGGTGTTTCTACCGGGAACTTTTGTCGCCGTGGGTTTCTCTTTGCTCGAATCAAATCACTGGTATCGTGATTCCTAACTTCGGCTCCTGCAAATCTAGTCTTTCTTCAGCACCGCGCTGTTCAATTGGTCTCCAAATCAAGGCGAAGCGGTTGCTAGCGCTTACGTGTGGATATACTTTGTCATCACCATCCCTATGACTGCCATCACTATTGGATTGTGGTACTTCTGGACTGGCCGGCAACGGCAGCAAAGAATCAATAACGGGGGACAATCCAAGTGGACCAAGGAACCGTAAAACCAGATGTGGGACTTTAGGTGTTGGAAAAGAAGATGGCAAGAAATCCTGAGGGTAACAGGTTTCTGGCATAGAGGATATGTGCCTGGACTAAGCGCCAACCGGAGTTACTACAAGTAGTGTTGACGGACAGTATGACGTTCTTACGTCATTCCCTACATCCTGCATTACTTTAGATTCACTAATTCAGCCCTGCCTCAAACGGCGTCCGCCGTAGGCGGAAGTAAGTGAAACACACGCGATTGAGAGATTTATCACAGTATAAAGAGGCTTACGGGATGCACTACTTCACAGCAAACGATACAATTGAGGATCTCAATGTCAAGGCCAAATAAGGCCAGCTTCATATCCCCTAGATAGTGATATTATGTTGAATTTAGACCGAGCTAGAATTTAGACCTTCCTGTCTACTTATGACACCAGGATATACCAACCCAAGAAGAAGAAAATCCGGGCGTAGAAACGGGATGATACACAAATTGGCAAACGCATTCGAGCAGGGATTAGTATCCTGGTTGCAATGGTAGTCAAGTGGCTGGAGTGGATCTGTGCCCGATCGACGGGATATCCGTCTCCCTGAGCTCTTCATGTCACAGAGCTATCAAGCCCGCGCCAACGATATCATCGTCTGCAGGCTACAACAAGGTCAGCCAGTGGTTACGTCGAACATATGTCTTTTGCGAGGCAAATAATTAGCTACATCTATATGGATCCTCTCCCAGTCGAAACGATCACTATAGGGGAGAGTTCGCTTTCGTCTGCGATCACAACCCCTCCCTTCCCGAAGTATCCTCTCCGCAAATACCCCAACTTCTTCCCTACCACAAGCTCCCAATCCAAACTTTTAATAGCCACACACTTCCACTAGCACCATCTTTGGAGTCATCGTCGGCATTTCTGGGTCTTGTTGCGTGGCCGCAGGGATATGGTACATTATGCGGAAGCTAATGGTCAGGATGAACCGGGCTGGGCGGACAGAGACGGCGGGAGTAGCAGCAAGTGAGGATACATCGTACCACTTCGCGCGTCGTGAAGAGTTGGATATATATCCGCATAAAGGAGTGGAGCTTGACGGGAGGGTTGTGGTCAATGAGCCGAAGGGAGATGGGGTGGGGATGGTACAGGTGATGAAATAGGTGGGTGGAGGGGGAAATGATCGTTGGAGCATCGAATATTGACAGGAATAGAAGAGCAATTGGTCGTCGGTCGACCGATCCTTCTAGTTGGTTTTCCTCGGAATCTGGAAGGCATTTGGGTATTTGAACCTACAGAGAACTATCAAATGATTGGCAGTCCTCTTCCGAATTTAACTGCTTGATTTGGATGAGTTTCTAGATCTGTTCAGCAGAGGCACTAATGCGAGGCTGTGAATAAAGACACTGCTATCTAATCTTTCCAGATGAGTCCGATTACTTTGGCTTTTTGTCACACGTATGGGATGTGAATAGTCGATGAAGCAACTTATTGCAAATGGAAGACGACTCTGAATTATGATTGACCATCAGTGAAGGCAACCAACAGGTGCGCAAAGATCTAAGCGTCATTGCATTATTGACCTGACGCAGTGATATTGCCCAACAGGAGGAGGCTGTACGGCCAGGTTTTCAGAAGCTCGGGATGGCAGTGTTAAAGTTAATAATTATGGAAAACCGGGTTCACAGTGACATTTATCTCACTTGAAGTCTCTCAATAATAAGTTCACTTCACCAAATTTTGTTGCAGTGAAAATGATACTCACTCATAGCTCGGCTATAACTATCAAAGCTTTCCGTTAGTACTGGACAAGGTTCCTTAATAAATATATATTGAATCTCACTCTGCTAACGCTGAAACAAAGCCTTTGTACGTCAGTGTTCATGAGGCTTTGTCCTACACAAGGCACATTATCAATATCGCTGTCTATCAATTGCCAGCCCCAGATCTGATCGACTGCCCCCGCTTTCACTCTGAAATCTCCTTCAATGATTATATATTAGTGGTGGTACTCCCAACGAAGACGACTTGAACTGCAGCAAATCTGAACATTGCTGTTAGTGACTTTTCAATCTTGGAGCATGGTAAACATAGGCGGCCGTGGCAGCAAAGTTCTCGGCCCTGCGGGCATTTGTGACGATGGTAAGGACCAAGGAGAACATCATCGTGAAGATTGCGACGACTACCAGGCGAATAATTCGTACGCTCAACCTAGTTCAAGGCTGGTTATGGGTAGCGCAGACGATATTGTCGTTCCAATAATGCCTGCTAATCGGAAGATCCTACTTTCGTTGTAGCGATAGAAATCAGGCTTCTCATTGCGGCTCTCCGTTGCAGGAGATTTATAGATCTTCCCGATTGCTCCATGAAAGATAGCCACGCATGGGCCTAGCAACAGACGTGAGAGATAATCTTGTTCTGAGCCTACGCCGAGACTTGATATTGCGATCAGATCGTAATCCTTGTCCCAGCTCCGTTCTTCGAGGCCTTTGAGAAATGCATTGCCACATGCAGGACTATTGAGCCAACGACGGAACATTCTCAAATTCCAAGGAGCAGGCTTTTCGAACTTCTTAATGATCGCTTCCTGTAGAAGACATTCGTCTGGGTATCTTAGCATTACAGCCGACCTCTTGGGCTCGATGGTGAACGAATTATATCTCTTCAAGGTCTGGCTTATCTGTGAGAAATTTTTCCACTGTAAACCTTTTCCGGGTTTTGCATGGCTCAGGTGAAACCAACTATCAGCAAAATCTCGTTTCTCCGATTCTTAAGATTGACGGTCATTTATTTCTATATCTCTAAGGTCTTGCTCGAGAATCGCTAGTTCCGCTTGTTAGTATAGAAACTTTCTGAGTATTGAGAGCACCAAATCTCCGACAGATGGCAAATTCAGGATCCGTGGACATGAGTGAAGCTAGCTTGGCTTAACTTCCATCCTTGCACGTTCAATTTTTCCCACGATGACTCCAACAGATGAGTCGACCAAGAAACAAGCAGTGATGAATATGTATGACTCTACACCATTTTCACCCCACGGCTGCAACATTTCTCGTCGCTCTACCATCCTACACCTATTATCTATCATTGAAAGCTCATACCCATTTACCTCCAGAGCTAGCCCGAAGAAATCAGCATTCTACATACGCTAGATAAATATATATAAGATTACTCCAACTATCGCCCATAGAACAATCAAAGGCGTCCGACATACATGACTATACTGCCGCCATCGGTTATCTACAGCACTCGGCTGCCCAACATCCAATCAAACGGTGCCCAGCTTATGTGCCTGAGGGAGAAGGTGGGTCTTATCATTCAAGCTAGAAATTTTCAATGCAAGTACTGACTCGCGGGCCACAGGCGACCCGAACTCTACCGAGAGCAAAGAGGAGAACCGTGAGAGGCTAGAAAAAGAGCGGAAAGAAGAGCTGGAGAGAGATAGAAAGGCAGAGGAAGAAAGCTCGAAGGAAAAGCAGCCACCGAATAAATGATCTGCAGTATACCAATACAAGACCTAGGCTTTCGCCCAACCAAAATTCCGAAGTTTCACAATGGGGGACGTCGAGGTTGCTGAGTCCGGTGGCTTGGTTTCGGGATAGGGAAATCTGGCAAGAAGGCCCCGAACAAGAAAATGTCGTTCTGAAAGGCTCCATTTGGTGTGTCCTGGGTGCCCAAGGGGAATGGCGATTCTAGGGGCTTAGGAACTACTTTACAAGACTGTAGCACATGGCGTTCTCCCAACGGGTAGCAAATATCCTAGCCATAGATGAAGCCAATGTTCATATTTCAAGGATCTGCGACAGAATATATGAAAGTTTTTGTTATGAGGAAAGAGACACCAGGTCCGAGTGCGTGAAGACTTGATAGCTCATTGTTTCACTTCTTCATGGCCACGACGTAGGACTTGGTAGGCTCTTGACCGCTCTACTTAACGTACCGTAACTATACTCTGCCTGTGGCCTCTATTTATAGCTGCAGGATTTCGTTAGCCATCCTGACCGGTCCACTCCAGAGGCTTAAAGAATGCGTACTAACGGCGACGAGGCCTTGGCGTATTTGTCACGGGGTGCACCGTTCCTAGAGCAGTGCAATTTTCATGCCATCCAGGACGTCGAAATTTCGAAGCGTAGAAAATCTCAATTCGACCATGCTCATCTCGGCAAGACTATCACGCAATTCATTAGCCCCGAAACCAGGCATCGACATGTATATATAGACATGGTCGCGCAAGTCTAGCCATACACAAGGACATCGACTACGCATGAAATGGCGCAGAAAATGAAGTGCGTTTGGCTACATGCCATTGCGAGCCTCTGCTGAAGTTACATTGCCACTGCAGCTGGAGTGGCGTACGGGCTCTATGTAGACCTTAGTGGTAACAGCATCATGATGGTTACTTATACTTGGTGCCTCGACAATTGTGCAAGTTGGACTGCCTTTCCCGCCAAAAGCGTCGCCCTCATCGTCCAACCGTCCTCTTCGCCCTCGTCGTGCCTCGAAAGAGGCATTCGGACCTCTCTCCTACCTCCTACGACTTGAGTGGCAGCTTTTTCTGCCTTCTCGTGAAGCTTTCGGCTTCTTTGTCGCTGTGGGAGTCGTCGCTACTGCCGACATGATCATCTGGATCAGTGTGATCCTTACACTCGCTGGGCGTATGATTCTCAGCGGCATTCAGGCGATGCATCTCGATTTCGTGTCGGTCAAGGCGCTCCAGAGCACGGGAATACATAAATTTACACAAGTAGAGCGGATCAGCATGTTGGTTGCGATACTTTGTGGGAACTTTGACGATCATGGCAACGGTGCAGCCACGACTTTGCAGACGACGCTGTCCACTTATGCGGCTGCAGCGCCAGGCATTCCCCCTCTAGAGACACGCAAAGCTCAATTGGGCGCGATCATGAATGGCCAAGCAAGTTTTGGTTCTGCTGTCGGCATTGCAACTCTCTTCTTCCTCGTGGGATTCCTATACAATGCCCTCGGCATTACAGATGACACAGTCCATGGCATCAACTGGACTCCATACGCCATCCGACTGATAAGCATGGCATTCGTGGCCGTCGTGTCCGCTACGCTACTTGTTGGCAACAACGCCAGCGTAGCAACGGTGCTGGTCGGCACCGACTATCATCTTCAAAATCACTATATCCTCGCAGACTATTACGAAGGAGAGCTATACCCAGTATCTATGTACGAACGCGTATAACGCAAAATGTCGTGGCTACAGCAAAGTTTAGCGGCACCACATCAGCCGTCGTTCGAACAATTGATCCATTTAACATATTGGGCGTGGGCATTGATAGGCCTACCCATAATGTTTCTCCCGCTATTCTCCAGCAGTATGGCCTACTCCATGGCTACTCGACTTTCCTTTCCGAGACAGGGCTGCCGATCATTCACATACTTATTATACACGTGCTGTCAGGTGCTTTTGATGCTCATATCTATCTAGAGGAATAGGACGGGTAGTCTCTGGTTTCATTTCTGAGCAAAAGTCGCGGATGGATGATGTTGTATGGAATTACCGTCACGCTTGCCATCCTCGCGAACTTCATCATAATTTTACTCGGAAGCATTTTACAGATCTTCGGCATATACAACAACTGCTTCTGCCAAACATCGGTCCGCAAGTGGACACTACCCGCAAGTAAGCGCTGGACTGAGCTCGGCGGATTTTATATGACAGATGATTACGAAGCGAGCAATCGGAGCTTTGCGGTCAGCATGACCTGGGCTGCTGCTGTTCTGACTAGAGTGGTTTTCATCTAGGCTTTTGGTATCAGAAGATGATGCGGCGTGGTGTGGCCGTTGAGTTGGATCGACTGTGAGGCTTGCAAGAGCTAGGAGCTCAGATTCATGGTAAGATGTAAACTATGAACGGGAATTGGGTAGCATGTTGACATTGGTGTCCCATTTGGATAGCAGGGTTTGTTCTCTTCTCAACGAACTTGATCTCATACTTTACAATCAACAAAACTCAATGCGCGCGATTGATATATGCTTGACTTCAAGATTTTCTGCAATCACTTGTACTCGTTGGGCCTACGGCTGTATCAAGATCTTCAAATCGACATAGACCATGGGAAATTGGGATACTATTCCCCATATAGAGCGGCATTCGTACGAGATCCTGTACGAGATTTCACTCGAACAGATCAAATACAGGCACAGTCCGGCAAGATACTTCGCAAAACAACAAGATCGCGAGACAAAGCAAAAGCGCATGTATTTGCTATTGGTAATGTCCTAAGGATTATGTCAATACGACATTCCTCACAGGGGATTTCTATTGGCTCTAGGACCGGCTTTGCCTACTAAGCAATTAATCCCCAACCGGGCTCTACATTAGCACTATCACCGGTTCTGCCTACTAAGCATTTCGAAAACGAAACAACACGAAAGAAAGGTCAGCAGCGCGAACCGTTTGTTCTTTGCCCAAGTGATCTTCTGCCAAAGTCATCCACAACGCGTCGTCGCCGCTACAGTACACTCTTCGTCCTCAAATCAAGACAATGGCAACTTTCTACTGCATGATCTGTGGCGGTCCATTTGGAGGGGGTGAGGAGATGGGCAGAGATTTCGAACGCGAACTGGCTGAACTTCCAGGGTGGCTCTTTCAGAAGATCTCACTCATGCGCCATTCATGTTGTGGTGACAACCCTAGGTGCATCCATCATGAAAGAGCAAACGAAGATAGGTATATTCACTTCTCACTGTCCAGCAGCTGCAGTCTCTACCTCTCCAAGACACCGACGTAATGCTAAACGCCCTGTCAGTCCTGCAGCTGATCCGGAGAACCATCTCGACAGCGGTTCCGTGGAGTGGGACCTTGTTGGCTTCAGCATGGACGACGAAGCGGGCGACCATCTCTTCGTCGTGATCCACCACTCATGCTTTGCCACGTTCACTAAATTTGCCGCGGTCATGGAATGGCCTTGGAACGGACTGTACTCAAATGGCCATAAATCACCTGAATCGCAACTTTACATGGCTCTGGAGACGCGACACGCGCTCGACGATCACTCAGGTACACAACTGACCCGTTTGCACTGGCCGAACGGCTACTACGGAGCCTCGGAGTTTCAAGGATCTTTATGGGAGCATGTTCCAGAGTCTAGAGTGGGTAGCTTTAGCAGATCCTATCCAATCTTCTGTGCTCGATCGCTGACTGGAGTCACAGGTGTACGAGGCCGATCCATACGATGGCATTTGGGATGTCACCTCCTTCCTCCTCAATCATCTCCAACCAATGCCCAGTGACCATGAGGCTCAGAATTTGACACACCGCGACCTCAATAAGAGCTTCCCTCGCCTTCCCAACGAGCTATGCGAAATGGTCGTCCGAGGACTATACCCGATCGAGAACTTCTCACTTGAATGCTCGAGAACGTTTGGACCGGATTTCTGGCTCGGATTCCTGGTGTCTTCCCAAGTCGTACCTTGGCTATGGGATCTCGACCGTGAGGAGTGTGCAAGAAAGCAGAGGACGAAGGACAAGGATGGTGATACTATTGCTTGGGACTGGGAGCTCTTGGTCCGCCAACTGTCGCAGACAGATGTCTTTGAGCCCACTGGTGGGTTATCAGACGCGCCGCTGGGGCTTCGTAATAGGAGACGGATCTGGAGGATACTGAGTGACATAGAATTCTCGAGCTCAGAGGTCATTGAGAAAGAGGGCGCAGGGAACGATGACGTGGAGACTGCTATGGAAGCCTAGTTCTTGGGCATGAGGAGAGTAGAGGACCGAAAACGGCGTGCTGGGTCTAAAATCTTCGCTCGGCTCTCAATCGTTGCCACTATTTTGATGAAGCGCTGCTGCATACACAATCGCTACAGGCATTTCCGCTTCTTCGATGCTGTCATCTCATCCTCGTACAAGAACTGCATTTTTGGACGCTGATTCTTGAAGTAACATCGGTTCGCAGCCCCAGAATAGTGCCATACCATGTACAGTCCAGCCCACTAATTGGGCTCCGTCCACGCTATGAAAGATGAAACGATCCCTCCGTGTGCTATTAAATGAAATAAAATGATCCCTCCGCGTACTCAAGATGGATGAAATGTCTCCTAGTGCGCCAAAACAAAATGAAATATCCCTTAGTGCGCTCTTAAGTGGAATGAACCGTCGTCCTTTCGGCGCTGATTGGGTCACTGGATTGCCTAGTGACCTCGAGAGCGTACCAGTGCCCCTGATTCTGGGGTTGTCGAGCCCTGTGAGGGGCGTAGTGTTGGTTTGTGTGTGCGGTGTCCTCTAGGTGAGGTTCGCGTACGATCGTTGGGCGGTGGCCTTCTCCAGGGGCCAAGTCCTCCCAGTACAGTCGGCTGCTTTAATCGATGATGTGCATGTCGATTTGTTGAACACCCAACCTTGGGCTGTATCTCCTTTAGGCCCACGTCTGCGAGTGCTGAAAGGAATGGTCAGGGGAAATCACCTGTTTTCATAAGTAGTGATTTCAACTTAGCCGTTGAGATTTAGCTTGTTTGTTATGATACAGTATGGGATAGGCCTTTAGAGCTCACACCGTGAGATGACCAGTTTGCTAAGTCCGTTGGCTTCGATTTCAGGACAAGGGAGTGAATGAGTCTTCCAACAAGAACGGATCGTTTTAAAGTCGGTGCCAAGGAAGAATAACGATGCGCAAATTCTGTAGCACCCTAATCTTGAACTTAAGCCTAGAAAATCCCGATCTTTCATTGTAACAATACACACGGCGTGCTAACACTTATACAGCTTCCAACAAGGAAAGCTTACGAGTCCACGCCCGTCATCTCAGTCCTCTCCAACATGGCTCTCAGCGATGGAGATGGGAACCAACAGTGCGTACGAGTACCATGAGGCGAAGATAAATAATCAACCGTGCAAAGTGTGCTTCGATCGAGTCCTAGCATTAAGTCTTTCTGGTCTCATTGTTGCTCTGATCAATCTTTTTCCTCGAAAACCCTGTCCATTACTTGGCTATAATCGCTACCTGTGACTGGCACTCTCTCCACAATGATAATCACTATCAGCAGAAATGCGACGGCCACGTACACAGCCCACCGCACCTTATTGGATTGGTCCCGTCATGCTGTTGGACTGGCTAGGTTCTATAGCCACCGGCCGATCTGGTTCTGCCATGGTACTCTGCTGGCTACTAGCCAGAGCCCTCTGTCTATCTCATCCTTGGTTAGTAAAGCGGATACTACTTAGAGTAAAAAGGTTACCCTTTTTTCCAGGAGAATCATGGATCTCCAAAACTAAAGGCTCTTCTCTTTGCGCAACACTGCCTTCTGCTCGCGTCTCGGTCAATCTTCGAGTATTGGTTTTCCAGTACTCAATACGCTCCACTCTTCTTTCTCTCTATATCTCTAGCAATTGTTCTACTCTAGGAATCGAAAAGCGGACCAGAATTTCGATATCGAATATTGAGCATGACCAAGGTAGGTACGACAAGGAAGACTTGACATTACGTTTTGCTAGTCTATCCTAGACGATAATCACCGTGTCGCGCTCGTACTACCGTATTTGCAGCTCATTATCAACTTCTTTCCGGTACAAACCTGCTTCGCCGCGCGCGACACCGCCTCCAAAACACTTTCTGCTGGCAATTTCTAAATTCAGTGGTCTTAACGAAACTGTTCTTGAGTCAGTTATACGTCTAAGTAAGGGTAGGATACCCTAAAAATATATATACTACTGCTCCATCTAATCATCTTCACCCCGTCCCTCCAACGTCGTTCTTCTAGGCCAACTTCGCCACTGCACCGCCATCATGACAAGCCACCCAAACCCACAGCTAGAAGGTCAAGACTTACATCCCACACTCTTCCCACCAAAATCCCACCTCGAATAAAACCCCCTCAAAAACGGATGCCCAAGCAATATCCCCTTCTAGTCCCTCGGCAACGCAAACCCATACGCCGCCATAAACGTAGTAACGCAAATAGTGCCCAACGAATCCTCCATCTCAAGCGTGTACTCGAACGCTGAGATGCTAAAGTCGTGTCCATCGAGCGTAAATGTCAGTAGGGGAAATTCTTGGCGCCGTTCACAGGGGATGTGTTTGAACCAGTAGGGGCCTCGCATGGCGCCGATTGCGGCTGTGAGGTTTCGTGCCAGGTTGGAGGGAAGGATTAGGAAGGGTGAGCTGGTGTCGAGGACGGCGTAGGCGTTGGCTCGCAGAGCCTGTTGGAGGGGGTGGGGCGAGTTGAAGTGGATGTGGGAGGCGGAGACGGTCCAAGTGTAGATTAATGAAGTCTGAGCTGTGGAGATTGGGATTCGTGGCGCCGAAGAGGATCTCTCCTTCATCTTCTTCATACAACCGAAGTTTGAGGGAGAAGATGGGCTCGTCGAGGAGCTTTTGAGAGAGGAGGGAAGAGAGCATATTCGGCATTTCGAGACTAGGGTTCCATGGTGGTGCAAGGCCAAGGACCCCATCGTAGCCGAACCTTACATAGCCGACGCTATAGCATGATGCTGATGTCCATTCCTCGAATTGATGATTTGTGACATTGAATTCACCAAGTTGGACTATGTCCTTCGACCAGATACCACCGTATTTGACAGCAGCCCAATCGGAGTGCGCATAGCCCCCGACCGCTTCATAGGTTGAAGACAGAGAGGAGTTGTATGGATGAGTCTCTTGACGATGATCGCAATATTTCCCGTCACTGCACTCTGCGGACGGGACCCAAAGGTTGTTGCTGACTGTGTCTATTGCAACAGTGAAAGGTTGGGGAGGAGTCCTGATGGTAATGTTTGTTGTGTGGAAGAAGTTCATGAAAGTCTGGATGGTAGTGGTATGAGCAAAACATCAACTTTCAAGCGCGAAGCACTAGACCGCCGGGATCTTACCTTTACGGTTCCCTGAATCGAGTTTTTGTCATCAGAAACAGCGTCCAGTGATACTTGGCTATGTTGACTTCCTTTTTCGATCTCCTGTGCAGGGCGATTAGCTTTATCCACCAGCCGTCGTGGCAAGGTACCTCTGTTGGCAGACTTTTGTGCTTGATAAAGTATCCAGCTTGAAAGTCCCTGCGTTAGCGCCTACCAAGAAGGCAAAGCCTGCTGCAAACACCAGTTTACGCATCGTTTGAGTCTTGCGACGAAGCTAAATACGATAGTAACACATAAGTCAAAACAATCACATAGAAATTGCAGGCTATCGGGTGAGAGAAGAACAGCGATCATCACGCTTCACTGCTGGGCTCTGAAGATGATGAGCACGTTCGAACGAAGCTAAGACTAGATTGAGGTTGGGTTTCATTTCATGTCGTCGCCAGGGAACTGCGCTAGGTGCACTACCAATTCTGGTACTAGTCTTGAGAGACTTTTGACACTCACCCAGGCTTCCATGAGAGCAATTCGCTCGCAAGCACAATCAAACTTATTATCCATCAATCTCGAAGAATCTCTCGAAGGCTCCGTCGTAGCGCTAGTCGCAATCGGTTTAGACGGGCATTGACTTTGCTGGACGACAGTAGTATTCTTTGTTATCGGCGCTGTACCATTGATGGCCAGATTCGCTACGATGAGGTTCAATATACTCAAGTGCTATCCCAATCTAAATTTCCATAAAAACTTGAGACTGTCGATGAGAACCTGACTAAGCTGTTGGCTACGCCGCAACGATGGGCAGCCGCCACTAAAAATAGATTACATACAAAGCTCGCTTCACTATCTACAACTCGTCGAGCTCAGCATAGTTCATCAAACGCAGTCCTCACACAATGTCACCTCTACCCCTCCTCCTCGCCATGATCGGCGTCCTCTTCCCCATCTTCCCCTCAGTCACCGCCACATCACCCACAGTAGCACCCATTCCCAATAGCCCAATCCTAACCCTCCAAGTCCCAGCAAACATCCCCGCCCTCCCTCCTACCACGCGGGCGATCCTAACAACAGACAACCTCACGCTCAAGGCCCCAATCAGGCGAGACAACACCTTCGTATTCGACGACCTTGCGCGGCCAACTCAGTCGACCAGCGATAATAGAAAGGTTTCATACTTGCTGGATATAGCCTGCAAGGACTATGACTTCGCTAGCTATGGCGTTGATGTGTGGGGCAGTGGGAAGATGGAGATGTTTGGGGTTGGGAGGGGTGGGGTTGAGATTGGAGGTAGAGCGGAGGTGGGGGAGGGACCAGTTGGGTTGAGGGTGCTGAAGGGGAGGGAGTATTATGAGGCTAGGGCTGGCTGTAAGTGTTTGAGGATGGTGACTGGAGGAAGGCTTGCTAAGAACAGTGGTATCACAGTCTCGCCGATGAGCCTACTGAAGAATCCGATGATCTTGATTGCAATCGTGGGATTGGGCTTTGTATTTGGGATGCCATATCTGATGGACAACAGTACGTCCTTGTTGACCATACTCATCTCAATCTCACTGACGGAACTGCCTGTAGTGGACCCCGACATGAAGAAAGAATTCGATGAACAACAGAAGAAGAGCATATTGAGTGGGGGAGCCGCAACGCCAAACCCTTTGCAGAACTTCGACATGGCGGCTTGGATGGCAGGGAAGACTGCTGGGAATGCGGAACCAGAAAGAGATGAATCGAGTGCGAGTGCGAGCACGAGTGGGAACGCGGGACCGTCGAAGACGAGGAGGAGGGGATGACGGGGTAGAGGAGCGAGATAGGCGAAAATCAAATTCCTGGTAAGAGATCAATAGAAGGCCTTTGAGACTATGAGTTAGGTGCGCATGTATCCAGCAGCTAACTCCAGTCTTTGTTCGAGATACCTTTCTGATGAAATTCCAGCCTGGTCCGACCCTCAGCAATGCTGACCAGACTCTGCTCATCGTCAAATAGCTCTCCGAGATCCTCCATAGCCTCGCTGTTAGCGATAGCACCTCTCCATCCATCTGCTCTTTCAGTACCAAATGCACATCTCGCTCTCCTCATCTCCCTCAACCTCCTGTGGTCGTTGCTAACACCTCAAAACCAGGCTCCTCTCATTCCTATTTTGCAAACCTACAATCGTCGTCTTAGTCTTTGTCTCATAGGCATAAGGTTTCAAAGTCCTATTTTCCCCCATTTGGGTCATTGACCCTCGCCCAATGACTGAAAATAATACGACAGGCTATCCAAAGCACCCCCTTCCGACAGCACCCGGTCAGGTAAAACAAATATGCCACGTCAAAAACGACCGCTAGCTCGTCGAAATTCCTGACCATAGCGTTTTTCCAGCAGCACACTATACCGAGGTGCTTCAGAATCATTTCGTGAAGGGAGTAACGAGTTCTCGGCTCTGTCCATGCGGTCAGGAATTTGCTTCTCGTGATTCTTAGAAAATTCGAGCAGATCCTCCTGGCTTATAATGTCGAGGTCGAAGCTCGTGCTGTGTAGCGTTGGGCGACAGGGTCGCTTATTGACACACATTCCAGGCGGAAGAGGTTCTTGCCATAGAAACTCCTCGTGGCTTCGCTGTTGATCGAATTATCGACTTGGAGTAAGGCCATCTCCAGCTTGCGGTCGGTAGAATGGAATACACTCTTGTCTTCATAGTGTGCTGGGTGGGGGATTGATTGATCCATCGACGACGAGACAGAGTCCCAGGATCTGTTCGCGCTGCAGCTCCCGCGGGATACGCATCAATGGGGGCATCATGGTGAAGTTCATGCTTGGCTGCTAGATGAGTGGTTGTTAATTGATGTACGCAAGGTGTCCATCACGTTGTTGACTTACTTGATGTTCGTCTCCTATAGTCCGCCAGTGTGGATTGATGCCGTGTTCTGTAAGGCTATAACCCTCGTTTCAGAAGGTGTATGGTCTTGGTATAGTATAGTATAGTATGATGAAGAAGTATGAAAACGATGAAATACCAGATGAATTGATTTCGTTTCTCTAGAAATCTAGAGAAAATTGCCTCCTATTAAGGACTTCTTGGACAAAGAAACGGTACCAAATGGGTACCGACGATGAAAGTTTACATCCTTAGTTCATACGTATTTCTATTGATACTTTCTTGACCACGCCATGCCCCCCTGGGTATCAACCTTGTCCATGTCGTAACCCTAGTAATCATACCGTCCATCCCTTTGCTGCTTACGCTGGTGGTATCCGACATAGCACACGTTCGCATGTCCACTCAAGAACTCCCTATCGTTTACAGTCCGATGCAGTAAGCGCCTACCAAGCATAACTTCCCTCACCGTCCAAGTCATCGTCACCGTTCCAATCTTCATCACCACTAGCCTCTTCATCCAGGAAATCATTCTCGTTGAGCTGCTCCTCAGTGGGACGCAAATTATCAATCAATACATCAACAACATCACACATTCCCTGAATGTACAGATCGCTATCCTCACTTTGACCCTGAGATTCTGGCTGATCTGGTGGTTCTACCCCGTCATCGCCAATCGCCGAATCTTCGCTGGAAGAGTCGTCCGGTCCCTTACGTCGTCTGCGCCGACGTGGAGCTTGTTGACCGTTGGGAGAGCTCTCGGAAAGAGTGTAGGCATCCTCCTTCACCTTTCGAGCTCGAGTACTTCTGCGGACTTTGGAGAGTGGAGCACCACTGTCACTAGTATCCTGAGGACTACGGCGTGCTTTGGCGAGAGGAACATCGCTATCACCTTCTTCTCCTTCTGACATTTTCTGCGGGACCTGGCCGTGGATGACGCTGAGACTCGACATGCCTTTGAGCGCGGATCTGGTGGTGAGGCTCGAGCTGGCGGCACCGTTACAACCACGGTCATCTGTTCGGCCGCCGAGCTGCTGTTTTTTCCAAGCCTTGAAAGCAGCAAAAGATTTTAGATGCGCCCCTGGCGGAGCCGAATGCCTTGAGAAAACATGTCGCAGCCTCTGAGTCCACTTGTCCCGAAAGCTGATCCTATCTCGCCATCCACTCTCGTCTAGGCTTGCTTTGATCTTCAGCGAACGAAGGTTGGGAAGGGCTTCCGCAGCATCCGTCAACGACAAAAAGAAGGCTTCAGCAGTAGCAAGCCCCAGTTTACGAAGATGTTGAAGGTCCAGGCTGCGAAGGGCTATTGGCCAGGTGGGGACGTCTCCCTCCTTAAACAGTGCATCGTATTTTGGGTCGGAGTCTCGAAAAGTGACTAAATTATTGAAATATAGCAGATCCATCTTGAGGTGTTCCATTCTTGGGCAAGACGCTGCAAGAACTGTAAGGAATGACAGGTTGAGAGAGTTGTTGTGGTCCAAAGTGATTTGTCGCAGATCTTGTCCCTTCAAAGTTAGGAAGCCTTTCATGGCGGGCGACTTCAAGCCTGTACAGTGAACGATCTCAATGCCATGAAGACGGTCTGGTAGCAATGGCATCAACCGATCGTTGACCACAGACGACGATCTGAATGAAAGAGTCCTTAGCTGCGGTAGCACACCGAGCGCTTCCCCAATGAGCTCTTCGCGACGCTTTCCTTTCTCTAACGGGCCCGCTCCGTAGTTGACAAATGATATTGAGCGCAAATTTTGGAAGGAGGTCGTGCGATGGACATTGCTCAAGTTAGCCAAAGTGCCTCGTTCCTTACTCAAAGCTTGATTCCATGTCCAGTCTTGCAGAGAGATCTTGCCGACCTGCAACGACGACAGCAAAGGCTGTCCATAGATGTCTTTGCTGCCCACAGGTCTAGTCCACATGGCACCCTTGCGGTATTTGGGATTGTCGGAGAGTAAATGAATGCCGATACCGCGCAGCTGGGGGGTGTAGGCCGCAAATTCACCGAGGTTGACCGGGTCCAGCCCACCGTATTTGTGTAAGAGCGTACTAGAAGCTTCCACATCCAAGTATTTGATCTTTGCCCCATAATTGAAGGTAGGTACTTTCGAGTGGCTCGTGAGCAATGACCGGAGAGCATGAGCGCGATTTGGGGGAGCAAGTGGCGGAGAATAGTACAGCGCGGACAGCGCCGGCTCAGCAAATGCTCGGCAGCATAATGCAACCCGGAGTAGCCATGGAACGGATGTTGTAGGCTGGAAAGTATCGCTCATGAGTGGTCTGGAGGCATAATCGAAGATTGACACTAATATTTGGTAGGGCAGGGTCTGTAACGGCATCGGCTTTCCCGTAAATTGTATGGCTGGATCTGCAAGCTCTTCTGCCTCCTTTCTTCCATTGTTGGTCTTGACCTTCTTCACAGCGGCTAATGGCCGAGTATGACCTGGTTCTGTTGCCTTGCGTTTCCTCGAGACTTTCGGGCTTGGGGGCGCTGCTCGAGGTGGGGATTGGCGTCGTCGAGGTCGGGATGGTCCAGCTTGGTATTCATCCTCGCTGGCAGGCTCCTCGAATTCGTCGCTATCAGAAGAATTCTCTTTGTAAGATACATGCTTGCGTGCGGGACGAGCTCTTGATGTCTGCCGTCTCGGCCTCGGGCGCAAGCGGAACGATGTAGCAGCCATGGCTCATAGCGAAAGATGCTACGACTAGTCACCCATCGGAGCCGATAAAGTAGAGCAGAGAGAGCGAGGACGAAGTGATGTTTGTAGAGGTTGTAGAAGTGAAGTCGAACTTTCTTATGACTCGATATCCGTCGGCCAATCTTCGGCAATTGGGCCCCGCGCTAGCTGGATCCTTGCAACGATCTTTGTCTCTTCTTCGTCCCATCCTATTGCCTCGAATCAGTAGTGTGCTAAGAACATGCGCAGTCTCTCTCGGTACTAGGTACAGCCTCCGGAGCTGCAACAGATTGAGCGTGAGGTGTTTTCCTTCATGGTTGCCTCCCTGCTCCCCTATGGCAAAGCTCTAGACAAGGCTTCGAGGGCGAAGTATAGACAGAAGCTTTGATCCTTTTCCATCACCATTTAGGAAGTGCTATAGTCGTAAGTAAGCAATCCACGCAAGCAACACGGGATACTTGGCGCTTAAGTGGGGATTCCCTTGCCGCGAAACAGCCGTAGTGGAGAATCCTTTGCGGTCCAACGCTTCCTCTTACACTGATTGAATTTCAATTATTGTTTGATTTGAAAAAGCTGCCGTCGGAATACGGCTATCTTTCTTGCGGGATGGATTTACGCCAATGAAATTCCAATGGGGAATCCTAGAATTTCGAAGGACACATTCACAGGTCTGGTTCTGCAAAGATGGCTTGCTCGAAGTTTGCTTCTGCTAAGGTCCATGAGCCTGGCCGCAATCCATCATGTCCTTACTATTGCAGGTGTCTATTACCGACCTTTGTGCAATTACAATTCTTTTTTCTCTATACACAATGCAGATTAGAGCAGATATTCATCCTGTCCCACCAGATGGTTACTATTGCAGCACCAGCCTAGGCTTCAGATATCCGGCAATGGCTGCATGTCTGGCAGCATGGCAAGACATACCTCGAGGTAGCGGGCCGAGTATCTTCACAACACAGCCAAGAACCCCAACAAACAAATACGTTCAAGTGCCGCAGTCCTACACCGACAACAACTTAAATCCCCAGTGTACGATCACGATTGACCTGGATGGTCATTCAGAGACTGATGAGTTTGTACTGGTTCCTTATGATGTCATCAAGGACATGACACAAGATCTAATAACACAATGTGTCACTAGTCAGATGGGTGGTAGGATGACTTACGTAATGAAAGGAACGCTTGATTCGCTGCTTGAGCCAACAGCATATGATGGTAGCGCCATCTTTGTTCCCCTACTAGCCGTCGTCGAGCAACCTGATGGAAGTACAGGCTCAATTGTATTTCCGCCTCCGGCAGTGGGGTTGAACGTCCCCAACGAGGATACAGTACTGCCTGTTTAGCCATTTGATCCGCGGTGGTTATTCTGTCCAAGACAGCATTCGATTAAGCTTGCATCAGGCTGAGCATGCAGGCAATGGCTGACACTTCTCAGATGTGCCATTTTACATGACCATCACCGTCTCTGGCCCTCCCAACAAACCAGACCCTGAAGATAAAGACTGGCAGATATTTTCGCAATTACAGTCGTAGTGAACATTGCCTTATGTCGTTATATCCATGTAGCAGACACTGATAGCACGTCGCAGCTTAGAAAATGAATTTACAACATCTGGCCCAAATCTTTTGCAACGGAACCCTGCCGCAATTATACTCAAAGGTCTTCAAGATACTCAGAAGGCTGCACTGGATGATGCTCATCCGCGGTGGTGGGAGTTTAAACTTCAGCCTCCCACTCCGTCTCCAGCAAATGTAAAATACGATTGCAATGCAACGCTTGGAAGCCCGAGCAGTAAAAATTATGAAGCTGCGCTATATCAGTTCATCCGGTCTGGGTTCGTAACATTTGATCCTGCCAATGGGCCAACCATTGTGTTCTCAGGTATGCTTTCCGTACAGATTGAATCCGTCGAAACCATGAAGATTTTTAATAACTGACAATTCACGTACGTAGGGAATTGTGCCATCGCCGTCGGCTAAAAAACAGGGCAACCACAACGTGGGGTTTTTTACGTGGTGTAGCTTAGGTGCTAATCGCAACATGCAACAGCAATCCCAGCTTGCTATTCGGGGGCATTGATGGCACTGCAATTAGCCATACGATCAGCGGCAAGCGGAGGCGTCAAACGAGTAAGTCACTCTCTTTATGACGTACTCAAAACAATTGCTCACCAAAGGCGATCAAGGCTCAAACCAACCATACTTCCCACCAATGTTCGAAATTGCGGTCTATCTCCAACCTGCTACCAGCCAGCCCCTAGATCAGATTTGCCCATGGGGCGTGGTAGCCACTCATCAAGGCGCCGTGCGCCAATGCCCCAATGACAATTTGCCACCTGCTCGACCACCGGAGCGGAATCTAGGGGAAGTCCCTGCTGTACCTACTGCAATTGCGGAAGCTATATTCTATGTCAACTCGACACTCACCTATATCGCTACTGCTGCGGCGGGAGCCCCAGTGACGGCAATAGTGGAGAGCCGGCCTTGCCTGGAGACGAGTTTGAGAGGGCCGGCTTGTCCTATTGATCAATGAGGAGGCCAAAACGCGTGATATTTCCAGAGATGAAAAGCGTGTATCGAATAGCATTCTGGGTACTGCTAGGATAAGGCACAACTAATCCTAGTAAGTTTTAGACGGATGCAGTGCGGAGCTCTCCGTTTCGAAAGTTTTCGTCTCGCATCATCTTATCGATGAAGCCACGCTGATCCATGTTTCGACCGGGTAGAAGCGCCTGAGTGCTCCAATCAATAGGTTCGCTGTTGAAGTCCCGCCATAGCTTGTGGAACCCTGCATGTCGTACCTTGATCCAGATAACCGTTCGATTGTGGGGAAGCCCGTATCGAGGGACACTAGACCACAAACATGAAAATAGACCATGATCGATGCTATGAACATCACAGCTATACGGGTTTTACGGTAAGCTACCTACATATCATTGAAGGCATCGACTCGTACAATGTGTCAAAGTTGTAAGTGCAGTGATTGTTGGCCATACATAATCGCTCTCTCCTTCACTTATTGCCATTCGCCCCAGCAACGGCCTTGGCGTCAGGCCAACGTTTATTCTCACAGCTCCCTTTCCACTCGCTACAAACAAAAAAAAATCGCAATCCTTCTTCTTCCAATCATCCCTGGTACAAGACTCTGTTAATTATAACCATAACACCCTTATCACGATGCAGTCTCCTACAGTTCTCTGCATGCTTACGCTCGTCTTCTCGGTCACCCTCGCCCTTACCAACGCTAGCAACACTACTATCACGCCACCAGACCGCTATTATCTGCAAACAAAGGTCATAGGCGCCGAATGCCCAGACAAGAACGGCCTCTATGTCAGCGGATATCACACCGGTACGAAACCTCTCCATCCTTCAGGAAGGAGCTCTCTATAAGGCACATACTGATATCAATACAGGTGCCGGCACAAGCGACATCACTCTCGGATCTATTGATGTGGCCTCCATTGGCTTCTTGAATGGATCTTATCAGCAATTTGACTACAACTCAAGTTTCCCATGGGGTTTGGAGATGGGCGGGGATAGCAACTACGCCGGTACGCATTCAATACTCAACGTTAATTTTCGCCAAGGAGTTCCCTAACGATACATAGCGTGGGAATTCGCCAACATCGACGCCATCTACGGTCAAGGCTCCGGGTCCTTTTTCTTCAACGCATCAGGACTACAATGGGATGCTGAAGAGGATGGATTTTCTGGGTGGTTGGGTACGTGGATCAATATTACCTTCTTTTTATCCTGTACTTCTTTCGCCCAAGCTAATCATGGTCATGCAGCTTGCGATTGGTGGCACGGCCTTCCTCAGCTCTTCTGGCTTTATGAGTACTATACCTTCCCACTTCCTAGCAGCTGTGCGGAAATCCAGTTGCTACCGATAGCCGTCTAGTGGGAGAAGACAAGCGAGATGAGGGTACCTGGCTGATAGAAAGAAAATTGCATGCTTTCAACAAGCCGGGTAATAATGGCGAGTCGTCACCAGCTGGCAGCACGGCCTTGATACTGTTGATAGAGCATCAGTAGATATCAATAATGAAAATGACTTTGAGGACACCTCTGTTCCAGGTAATAATGGCGAGTCGTCACCAGCTGGCAGCACGGCCTTGATACTGTTGATAGAGCATCAGTAGATATCAATAATGAAAATGACTTTGAGGACACCTCTGTTCCAGGGTAGATGACATACAGAGATTATATTGAAGATGAAGTCTGCTTTTGGCGACTAAGTTGCCTCAGTCCCTCAGACCTGCCGAGCCACCGCTAAGCCCCTTCGGGTTAGCTCCCGTTTACTAAGCCCCTTCGGGTTAGAAATATTAACTTCGTAGTTAAATAGCGGTAGGTTTAAGCGTAAAACCCTATATTTTTATTAAGTTCGTATTATTTTCGCGGGCCGCCTATATAAATTTTTTCGTTAATTTTTTTCTCTATTAATAACTAACTTCACGACGCGATCGTTATTTAATTATTTTAAAATAAAATTTAAATTAATCGCGCGCTAATACTTTTATATATACTCTTTTAAATATAATTATCTATAATACTATCTATCGTATATATAACGAAATAAGTATAGGTTATCTAAAAATCTTTAATTATAACTCGAGTTTCGATTATTACCGTAATAATAATTATTTATTATTAGTTTTTATTCTTTATTATTAATAGGTCCCCTTCGTTATAAAACCCTCCGCGAAATATATTTAAAGTTAAAACTAATATTATTTATAATAATATTATATATAATAAGCGATTTCGCGTTTATATCTATTATAATAAAAATAGATAATTTATATAAAACTTTAAATCGAGAGTATATAAAAGGCGTTATAATATATTATTTTAAAATCGAGCTTAAAAAGAAATAATATAATATTTTAAATATATTATTAAACTAAAGAACGAATTTAATTTTAATTACGAAAACTAGATTTAATAAAAATATCGATTTTTAGATTTTATTATTAATATTTTTACCTATTAAAGCGGTATTAATTATTATATTTTTAAATACTTTATTAGAAGAGTAATATAAGAAATTAAATTATATATTTAATTACCGACTCTTCGTTCTAAACGGCGATAGTAATAAACTCGTTAATATTATAATAATATACTCCGGTTACTTTACCTACGGTATAATAACTAAATATAATTTATAGATAAATAGTTAATAATAATAATCTTTATAAATCCTAAAATTACTAGTTCGAGTAATTTTAATACCGACGTACTACGGTATATTAGTTTCATATTATAGTTATATTTATTAATAATTAACGAGCTTTATCTAGTAACCGAGTAGAAAGAGTTTTAATTAATATACTTTAGTTTAAATATCCTCCGAAAGCGATTATTATTTAATATCCCTTTTTTAGAGGTCTTTATAATACTCGATATCGAAATATTTAAAACTATATAAAAGTAATATATTTTCTCGGAAGATATTATTATTATAAAGACTCCGCTTAATCGGTTAAAGATATATATTTAAATTAATACTATTTATAATCCTATTAACGGTATATTTAATTTATAATATATTTTATTATCGTAGATTATTACCGCCTAGGATATTCCGAAGACGATTATTTTTATAGATTTTATAATCTAGGTTAAGGATATATATTAATTAATATATATATAAATAAAACGATTATTATATCCGATTAAAAGTACGAAATTAATCGTATTTTTTTTCGCGGCGATAATTATTTAAGATAAATAAAATATCGTAATATATTTCGGTCTATTATCTACCTAAGGTTTATCTTTATATATTATTATTATAATTAATATTTATAAACTAGGGGTTAATAATTTAGATATAAAGAGAGTTATTTAATAATTACTCTCTTCGTTTATTTAAAAAGTATACTAACGTATAGGTCGCGCGATATATTATAATTAAAAATAAATATATTTTATTTTATTATATCTACCCTAGTATATAGGCCCTAGAAACGGTATATCTCTAACGAAATTAACTTCGCTCGATAATACGGTAATAAAATCTTTATCGGGGTCGAGAAGAGTTTATATAAATTATATAAATATTAATCGACGAGCTTAAATAATATTTAGTTTATATAATCTTCTTAATATACCCGGGAGTAATTATATTCGCGATATCGGCCTCGCCTTTTTTAATAATACGGAATATAATATATCGAATTATACGAAGTTATTCTCTTATTATTTAGTTTATAATCTAGAATTATAGGCGCCTATTACTATTTATATAAAATTAAATAAATTAGTAAATAAGAATTTATTTAAATATTTATAATATATATCTAAGCTTCGAGCTTAGCGATATTAAAAATTAAATAAAAAATTCGTCGATTTATATTAATATTTCTTTACGTTCTTAATAATATTTAATAAAATTTTAAGAGATTTAACGACGTAGGTAAAGAGTATTTATAATAAATAAACTATATATTAATAAGTTAATAACGCGTGGTTTAGCCTTTATTTATATTATATTAAAATATTAAATATCTTAAAGTAAAGACGATAAAAAGAGTTAAATCGGGGTAAAATATTCGATATATAAATAATATATAACGATATTAAAAGAAAACGGCGGCTAGATCCGTTATTTAACGAAGAGTAAATTAAATTTAAAAAACGAAAGAATAACTAACTAATTAGGGTAGAATATAAATTAATAATTAAAAAAGCGCGTATTAAGGGTAGAATTATAACTAGTAGAGTAAAAGTTAAACGACTAAATATACCCGCTATAAAGAATAAATCTCGTATTAAAACTAACGCGGCGGAGAGTTAATTTAATAAGTTTTAAAATATAGAGCCGAAGATAATTTAATATAAAAGTAATAAATATCATATTATTAAAAAATAGTATAATAATAAAAATTACGCCTTATAGTCTAGCCCTCGTAATAAAGCGAGTAAATTAAAAAGAAAATTAATAATATTATAATAATTATACTAACTATTATAAAAGATATTAGTAAATAAACTAGTAAAATTAACCCTCTTTTAATCTCGTTAATATGAATAATACTCTACGCGATTTTAAAATTAATTAATAAACCCGCGCCGCGCGGATTTATTATTAGATTAATTAATAAATATAGTATTTAAAGACTTTAAGGTAGAAATTAGGATTATAAAACTCTTTAATATAAAATTAAATTTAATCTTTAGTTTAGCCGCTAAAATATTCTTATATTTATTATCCGCTAATAATATATACTCCTAGGTATACTATTTATTATACTTTAATATATTCCTATTTAATCGTTTAAATCCGGTATCGAAAAGGTTAATAATTAAATTTAAAAAGAATTTATCCTACTCGGTATAACGAATAAACGATCTATAAACGAGGTTAAAAGTTATATTTTAAATATCCTCGGCGGTACTTTTAACTAGATATATAACCGAGGAGGGTTTTCTAAATATAAACTTTATTATCCTTTTTAATTTTAGAAAATATAGATTATTAAGGGCCTAATTTTTAAATAATATATTTTATATTTAAAATAATAGGACCGGTCGTATTAGAATATTTTAAAATTATTATTAAATAATTTAAAAAGGCGGTCGAGCTCGAAATTTATATCCGTTATTCCTTATAAATTTATAAGATTATTTATTAATATATATTTTTATAACCTTATTATTACTACCGGTAAATCTATTATATAAAGTATATAAAATAGGATTTATATATATTTTAAAATACTAATAACGTCGGTTTAAAAAAGAATTATAATATAATATAAAATATAACGGAGTAGATTAATATTAATATATTTAATAACGTATTATAGAGTTAAATAAATTTCGACGTATATATAGAAATTTTAATAATTTTAAAATTATTAATCGCGAGTAGATAAAGGTTAAATATATATAATTTTAAAAATCTTTTTTAATACGCGAGGCTAGGTATTAATATTTAAGGTACTTTATACCGTAAATTAAAATATAATATCCTTTATATATTAAGGATTTATAAATTATTATTTTAGGATTTTAATCTACGTTCTTATTATATATATTTAATAACTATAAATAATTAGGTTCTTTAACGTTTAAAAGTTTATTAATTAAATAACCCTAAAGCGATTTTAACGATCGGCCGCGTATTATAATATAAATAAATCTATAGAGTTACTAGGGCCCTAATAAATCTTATAGAATAATTATAATATATTAAAGTAAAAGTATTAAAGACCTAAACCCGGTAGTAACTAATTAAAAATATTAAATAAAAGTTTAGAAATATCGTTATATAAAGCCTTAATAAATTATATACGTAACTATATTTTAAAGTTACTATATATTAATCGAAAATTAATATTAAAAATAGGGCTTTTACCGTCTAATTTAAATTAATATTTAAATATATCCTTTAATATATAGATATTATTAGTCGTTATACTCTTATCTTTAAATACTAGTATTATCGGGAAGTATTTTATCGTTACTAGGTTTAATTTCTTTAAGACCGGTATCGCTTTTATTTATAAAGACTTTATATTACTTAAATAAAATATATATATCGCCGAGATTACCGACTCGATATAATATAACCGAATTTAGAACTCTAGTTCGTTAGTATACCTCTATTAATATTAAAATATAAAGAGAAGAATAATAAAATTAAAAATAAAGAACGTACCTTTATATCTATATTAATAAATATTAACTAATAAACGATTATCTCGGTTAATAATAATATAGTTATTGGGTATTATATATTTTATCGAAGAGCCCCTTTATTAAAGAAATACCCTTCTAAAATTAATATAATAATAATTAATCGGAATTCTCGGTAGTTATTTATTCTTTCTCTATACTTTCCTTCTATATATTTAAAATTATTATAAATTAAAATAATACTCGCGGTCTACCCTATTATTTAAACTCTTACTTCGGTGTTTTTTTTTAAGGTTACTATATATCGCTATAATATTAAATATGAAATAATTAAACTAAATTAATATAGAGTATCGAGAACTCGTCGTTATACCCTCTTTTAATATAAATAAAGTTCTAAAATCGTCTAAAAATTAATTAATTTATAAAACTATATTAAATAGTAGAGTATTAATAATATAAAAACGGCGGGCTATTAAATAATAAAATTTAATAATAATAATAATAAACTATTTAATCTATTTTTATAATAAATTTAATAGAAGATATTAAGCCACTATAAGGCCAGCCGTAATATAATCGGAATAATATTTTTAAATAATTATAAAGTACTACCCTTAAGCCCTTTTATAAATAAATAAAAAATATTAAATATTTTATACTCTCTTAGGACCTTAATTTCTCGTTAAAATATATTAATAATTAACTAGCCTTATTTCTTAACTAACGAATCGCGCCGTTTAAGTGTTAATTACTTTTCGAATCGGGAATTACTAAATAACTCGTTATAAACGAAATCGAAAAATTACTTTTATACTAAACGGAAAATATAAACTTTACGTAGTTTATAAAATACTTTTAAAAATCTCTTTATATCTTATTATATATCGGTTATTATTATTAATATACTAGTAATTTTTTCGCCCTCCGTTTATTATCGACGATATTTTTTATTACCCGCTTCTATTTTTTCCGATAAATTATTACTACCGGTAAAGGTAGGGGTAGAGGCGGAGAGAGAATTTAAAAAAAAGGAAATAAAAATTAATTTATTTAAAACTATATAAGAACGGAGATTTAGAGTAAAGGTACGACGCGCTCGTTTAAATAAACGGTTTATAATCTTTATATATAATAGAGATAAATAGGGAGGCGATATTAAAAGGTTAAATAATAAACTAATAAATAATAATATAGTTTTTATATTTATATAATTTATAACGCGGATTATTAATATTAACGATTAATATTAATAATTAATATAGAATTATTATGAATAAAATTAAAATAATAAAGTTAGGCGAAACCGCGCCGCGCGGTTTTACCCTATAACTAATAATATCCTATACTATTTATATAGTTTAGTATTAACGCCCTTTAATTTTATTATCCGCTTACCGAAAAAATTTACTCTCGTTATAAAATCTTTTCTCCGTTTATTTTATTTTACCCTAGGTAGTTACCTTAAATAATTTTAATACCTCTAAATAATATTTTTAAATAATCTTTTATACGCGTACTCGGTTAGTTTCTAATAATAAATTAATATAATTTTAAATAATTAAATCTTCTTAAATTACTTTATATATTAATATTTAATTAACGGGTAATATTAGAACGAGTTAGGTACCGACTAGAAATTAATAAAGAATCAAACTAAATTTATTCGGTAATCTTAATAATATAAAATTTACTATTATTTATTTTAAGTAAATAAAGGCGAGGTCCGATTATTTATCGGATTCTTCGTTATTTAAAATCTCGCTATCTTTCTTTACCTCTATAAATTATAGGAGGATAATCCTTTAAAGGGTAATATTTAGGCGGCCTAATATTAAATTATATAATATTTTAGGCCGAGTAATATTTACGTCTCTACGCGTATATAATATTAAATACGAATTAATTATAATTAATTATATTTATTAACTCCTAGATCTTATTTATCCTATATATATAATTATTTATTATTTTTCCTCGCTCCTTTACTCTCTTTTATTATTCGGTTATATTCTTATAAAAATCTAAAATAATCTTTATATAATTATTAATAATCTCGTCGTTAAGAGATATTAATCCCTATATAATATTAACTTTATATTTATAAGCGAGATATTTAAATACGTTTATATTAATATATTAAAAAAAAATCGAGTCTTTAGGCCGAGTATATTTAATATAATAAAAATATAAAACTAGTCGGTAATTATAATTAAGTCGTAGGTATATATATAAAACCTAATATATCGAATTTTACCGGATAATTTATTATATTAATAAATAAAATATTATTTATAACTACCCTTTATTAAATTATCCATTCTACTCTATTTAATAATAAAGATATATATCGAACTCCTTTATTATAATATTTCTAATTTTAATCTCGGAGTTACTCTTTAAATTTACCCCTATTTATAATTAATTAAATATATCTTTAATAATAACGTTACTTACCCGTCTCTTTTTAGATATCCTATACTTCTAGCTCTCCTATTTTATAAACGATAAATCGCGATATTTAATCGGTTAGGAATACTCTATTACTCGTTTTAATTATTCAATATTTATAAACCTTATATTTATTATCGTTTATTTATAGTCGGGCTATTATCCGTTATTAATTTTTAATAATTATATTAATCTTAAAAGTATCTATATTACTTCGATAATACTAGTATTTAATTAATCGTAAACGGATACTCTCTTCCTTTAATAATTTAATTTATAGGCCGAAATATCTAGTTATAATATATAAATATATATAATAAATATATCGTAAATCGGACCTAGTTTTTATAAATACTCGGAGGGTACCGATTTGACTAGCTTTATTATTTATATTAATAATTTTTAAATTTTTCTTTACTACCCGTTTAAAGGAATTAACTAATAAGTTTATATAATTATAACCGAAATACTTAACCCGATTATTTATTCCTTAATTCTTATTGTTATTATTATTATTATTATTATCGTCCTTATTAAAATTACCGCTCGAAGATACTATATCTTTATTCTCCGAGGTACTATTTAAATCGTTATTATTAACTTTATAATTCACCGATTTAGACTTAATCTCCTTATTATTAATAATATAATAATTATATCTTTTACGTTTTTCTTATAATAAAGGTCCCTCGTTATTATTTATCTTTAATTTTATTAGATATTTTTAATTAATCTTTAGTCTTATTAATTACTTATCCGTTAAACCCGACTTAATTAAAAGAGTATAAATATTAGTTTTACTTAAATTATTTAATATTTATTAGTTTTTCGGGATATTTTTACGCGTAGATCTTTATTTATAATCGTTTTATTTTAAATAATTAATCGTTAATTAAATAATTATAAAATAAATATTATTATAAATAAATTTCTTAGCGATTTAATTTACGTAACCGAGGTGATTTTTCTTTATAGTATCGAATTATTAATTTTATATTACGGTCCTCTATATATTTTATATACCTTTAATATATTTCTTTTTTCGTTTATAATTAATTATCGCCCGTTTTCGGATATTTTATAAAATCGTCGAGTTTAATACTTTATATACCTTTTATTTATTTACGAATTTTATTATTTAAAATTTATTATTTATTAGTATACCCTATACCTCGGTAATAATCTTATTAACGATCTTTATATTATTAACGAACTTTTTTAATATATTTTAAATTAGATCGATTTATACTTTTAGTTCTCCGGTTTAATATATTATTTCGTTAATTTTCTAGTATATATTTACTAGTAATTTATTCGTCGCTTTAATTATAAACGCGAGGATCGAGGCTTTAGCGACTATTAAGGAAAGAGAATCTTTATAAAATACTAACGAGGATAATATAATAAATAGTTAAATAATAAATCGATAAAAAATAAAGAGAGGTAAAAAGCTTTAATGAATAAAAGTAATAAAGATTTAAATAAAATTAATAAATAAAGTAAATTATTATACTACCGACGATAATAATAATAAGATTAATACGGTAAATACTAATAATAATATTAATAATAATAATCGTTAATAAACTTTACGTACTAAATCTTAATATATAATATTATTACTTTAAAAGATTATTTTAAAATTTAAATATTTTTAACTAGGAGGTAAAACTTAAATAAATATTTAATATTAATTAATATACGAAATTATTTCTCTAGAAAATTATTTTAAAATTTAAATATCTTTGGCTAGGAGGTAAAACTTAAATAAATATTTAATATTAATTAATATACGAAGTTATTTCTTTAGAAAATTATTTTAAAATTTAAATATCTTTAGCTAGGAGGTAAAGCTTAAATAAATATTTAATATTAATTAATATACGAAGTCATTACTCTAAAAGATTATTTTGAAATTTAAATATTTTTAGCTAGGAGGTAAAGTTTAAATAAATATTTAATATTAAATAATAATATTTTAATTTAATCTTTTTATTTAATACTAGTAACGACTAAATCTTAAATATCCTTAAACTAAATAAAAACTTAAAGTTTACTTTCGAATAATAAATATTTACTTTTAAATAATAAAATTATTAATAATAATATTTAGGCGCCCCTAGCCCCGTTTAAAAAATTTTAAATTTTTAAATTATTTCTTAAACTAGCTCCTATTTTAATTTTTACTTCTTCTTTCTTCTTTTTAAATTAACTTTCTTAATCTCTTTATTTAATCTTTATACTTTAATATTAATTATAATAAAGAATAATAATATTTATAATTTAATATTAATTACGGAGATTAATAATCTCTTAAATAATATAGTTTATTTTAACGATAATAATAATAAAAGGGATTTATTAAATAAACTATTCTTTAATAATATAAATATAAAGATAACTTTAAACGAGATATTTAAAGACGGAATTTTAATAAATTTTACTCATTAACCTCTATTATTTATTATATTAATATTATAACTAGAATTACTTTACGGAGGATTATAAACTAGTCTTCGAAGATAATAATATTAAACCGAAGTATAAAGGGCCTGCCCCGAAGCTAGGTATAAAATATAAATTAAATAAGAATAACGCGTTAGTCCTAAAAGTTAAACCGGCGGTATCTAAAACTTAAATAACTAAAAAGGAATAATTAATTTATAATAAAAAAAAGAAAGAAAAATAAATAAATAAAAGTAATAACGACGGTATATTAATTAATAATAACGATATATTAATCGATAACGATATTATATTAATCGATAACGACGTTAATTATAATTATAAAAATATAAAGAATTAACTTAATAACGAGGAGATATTTATTAAATATAAATAAAAAATATTTATTAAATTTAAAAAAGATAAGATTATAAAGTCTATTAAAAGAATATTTATAAAATAAAGAAAGAAGAGAATAAACCTTAAAATTAAAGAAAATAAAGACTCTAATAAATTTATAAAGAAAAAATATAATATTAAAACTACTAAACTTCTAATTTAGAGAATAACGATATATAATATTATTTATTATAATCTTTATAACTTAATTAGAAAGAATATTAATAGACCCGCCGAGTATTAATATATAACTTTCGTAACTTATAATTATTTTACTTTATTTATAAATCTAGGAATTTTAAAAGTTAACTAGATCCCTAAATCTAATATCCGTTTAAATAATTAAATTATTTTATTTATAATTAACTAGTACCCGGCTAAAATCTTTATAAACTAGTTAAACGAATTCGATTTAACCGGAATAATATATAGTTTAAAATACCCTCTCGGTTATACCGCTAAATAATAAAAAATAATAGGGGATATAAATATTAATAAGAATATATTAATAACGGGGGAGGAAGAATAATATTATATATAAACGAAGGGCCTATATATATTGGGTAGATAAAAAGTATTTAATATTAATTTATATTTTAAATATCCGGTTAAAGAGAAGATCCACTATTAGAAATTAAGATAAAAACGATTTTATAAAGTAATTATTTAGTTTATATTTAGATACTTTAACGACCCGACTTCCCTAACTTTATTATTATATATTAAATTATTATTATTTATAGAGAGGGCCGTCTAGGAACCCTTCTTTTTAATTATAAATAATATTATATAAATCGAGATTAATAAAATAATAATAATAATTTAATAAAATATTTTTAAATATAATTATAATAATTTTTAATAATAGTTAGAAAATTAGTAAATCCGCGCGGCGTAGTTTTACCGCGTTATTTATAATAGTCCTCTAGATAGTAATACTAAACTTACGAATAATTATAATAAAACTAAAATTTCGAATTTATTATTAGAGTTTAAGACCGTAAATATATTAGCTTTATTTTTTATAATTATAAATATATTAATATTAATATCCTAGATTTCTAGATAATAATAATAATAAAAGTTTACGTATAGTAACGATAAATATACGATTATAATAATAATAAATTTAAAATCTTAATATTAAATAACTAAAGCTTTAATTTTAGATAATTAAATCTTTAAATTTAAATAACCTTAGGCTCGACCTTAAGATATATTTATTATTAATTATTTTTAAAGATTTAATATTAGAAGGTTAACCCTCCGCTTAAAACTTTTAAATTTTTAAAATTATTTCCTAAACTAGAGTTTAGTTTTAATAAAATTTTGGATAATCCCTTTTAATTATTAATCCCCTTTCGATTATTAATTTATAATATCGGAATTATTATTTAAATTATTAATACCCTCTCCTCCTAATACTTACTATAATATAATATATATTATTATTATTTAAATCGTTAATACCCTCTCTTCCTAATATTTATTATAATATAATATATATATTAATTAATTTACTTTATACTTAAAACTTATCGGACTATTATTATATTATAGTAATATTCGAAATACTTTTAAAAAATACCTATAACTAGATTTATAAATATTATTTTATTTATATTAAAGAAATTATCCTTTATTTAATAAAGAACGAGAGATTAATATTTAAAAAAGACTTTCGTAAACTAATAAAGTATAATATAGGTAAAAATTAGAATATCTCGATCGGAGACCCCGAAACGCTCGGGGGGGTTATTTATATAACGGATTAATTTTATATTACCCTCCTCGGCGTTAATAAAGTTATTTATAAAAATATAACGAGTATTCTTTTTAAATATAACGTCTAGCGCTTATATTATCCTAATTACTTAATTAATAATAAATATAATAAAGATCCCGGATCTATAAATATATAGTTCTATTTTAGTTATTATTTCCGTTATATTAAAATTTATTTATTAATAAATAATAGTCTTAATTATCTTTTTATTATAATAGATACTTAAGCGGAGTAGTAAAATATAGGATTCGATATAAAAGATAAAGTTTACGAAGCTTTAATAACGAATTTAATAAATTTTTTTAAATAAAAGAATAAACGTCTAGTATAAATAATTTAACTACGATCTCTAATTTTTAATATAAAGAATTTATTCTATTTAAATAATTACTATCGTAGAGAGGCTTTATATAATTTATATTATTATATAATTTAAAAGGGTCTTTAGTATAGAAAGAAGTTTAATTTAACGAAACTTTATAATTATATTAAAATTAATAATATAATCCTTAATAATAAAGATATATTAAATATTAAAATAAAATTTAAAACGAACGTAAAAATAATCGGCCTCGATATAAATTAAAATAAACCGACGGAAGGGGAAAAGGGAGAAGACGGGGTAACGAATAATAATAAAAATAATAAAAATATAATCTTTATAAAATTCTAAGGTTTAAATACATTATATTTTATCGGGGGAACTAAATAAAGAATAGTCTTTAATCTTTAATAATAAATATATACTCTTTAATATTTAATAAATAACGATAATTAATTAGTTAATAAATACTTTTAATAGGATTTTTATTATACCGGTATTATAATCTTATAAATAATAATAAAAAAGTCTATAAATAATTATTTATAACTTAAGTTCTACTAATATTAAAGTAATTATTAATTATAATATTTCTATATATAGTTATATTAATACGTAATAAATTTAGATTTTATTGTTAAAATTACGGTATTAATCTAAAAATAGAATGATACGGGTATTTTAATAATCGATAATTAAAATAAAGCGAATTAAATATAATATTCGAATTTTACGTTTAGACGTACTACTTAAAGATTCCGTAATAAATAGAAAGTATTAACCCGAAGGGGTTTAGCGAGCGGAAGCTAACCCGAAGGGGCTTAACGGAGCTTAGTATATCTAAGGGACTGAGGCAACGACTAAGGACTATTAGTTTCTCCGCTTAGTAAGCCTTAACCCGTCGATCAAAAAAATAAAGTTACGCTTTTCGACAGTCCAGGTGAAAAGCTGGGATTGACAAAAGATAAACTTCTAAGGTCTCCGGGAAGCCAAAATTCTCGTGGGATGCAAAAAGTGGTGCCTCCACTCGGAATCGAACCGAGGATCTTCTCATGATCACACGATATACGAGTGAGACGCATTACCACTGTGCCATAGAGGCAACCTCAATCAAAAGGCCGTTATTTGATTATATATTTCAACATATTGTGGCTAGTAAGATGTTGGAATATCGTCAGCTTCCCGACAGTATGATGCTGCGTTCGCTGTCTCCATAAGACTACTAGACCCCATGTAGCTTGTGCTGGCCCCCTTGTCTGATGCTATGACTGCTATAGCCACTGTCGGTTACATATCCGGGAAAAGTATAGTCGGTTGTGCTCTCCCCAGTGCCAACATGCTCCTGTTCTTTCGTTTCAACATGATGATGTTCATAAAAATGGTTGGTAAAATCACGGTCTTCGCTGGCGCTCTTGTTACCTTTTTTAGGAATACAGTGAACGCCAGGACGCAGATTGCGTTTGGGGAAGCCTCTGCGCAGATGATCACGAAAAAGGCAATCGAGCAATCAGTAGTATCGTCCTTATTTGGGTTTCACGATTCAAGCAGTCGCGTCATCGAGGACATTTGTCTGCTTTGGTTGGCAGTGTAGAAAGTGGACACAGTGTTCATTTTTGATGGTTTTGTAAGAGGAGTAACAGGGGATCACTGATGCCGTGTGTTGGAGGAGGCGCTATTGCCGCTGAATGCTGCTGGGTTGTGCTGGCCTATCCGTTTCCCCATGTACATCAACATGATAACACGGCGTCTCGGTAATACCTCCCTCTAAGTCTTCGAAGCTTCCCGTGTCTCATACTGCTATACACAATCTGTCTTCTGCGAAAACATTCGTCGGCTTACAGGGATAGGATGGATAAAAGAAACATTAGGACTTCCACAAAGATCGGCGGAATTACAGATCTGAAGATCAGAAGCTCTTCGCCAGACTCAGCAACCCGATGCAAACCTTGACATCTCCTTCCGTTAAACCTTATGGATTTGAAACTTCATATCTGATCATTCTCCCACTTTATTTACATATATATTACATACAGGCAGGTGTCTTACTCTCATTATGTGGTCTTGTGCTGATGAGAGAATAGATTGGCATTTTGGCCAGCAAAGGACTTCATCTACACTCCAGGATGGTCCAACTGCCTGGTGTGAATCATAAGAAAGAAGAGGCAGTGAGAGCGACGATGATCTTTGAGGCATTCCTGGCGTCGAGACCGATGGGGGGAAGCCATGGGTTCTGAAGCCAGAGCAATTCTGCAATCCGGTATAGCAGCCTTCGCTATACCTCATTTTCAAGCTAAAAGTATTAGGTAGTAACAGCCCTCCAAGGCGACGGCGACGTCCCAATTTCGCCTGAAGACGCGGAATCTGCACACCTTACTCACACCTGCCCGACGAGACAACATTGTTGATGTGGATTCCGCGCGGAAAGAAAAATTGTAAAGCACTATGAGCTTGTGATCAAGCGATACCGTTCAAGGTTCTGGGAGCGAAGCATGATTGAAGGCGGCAATCACAGCTATGGTGGATTGCCTGATTCCATCAAGATTACGGAAGGCGAAGACAAGCGGAAGGAAAAGAAGAAGGCAAAGGCTACTAAGGACTCTGAGCATGATGTCAAAGTCGAGCTGAAGCAAGCCAAGGAAATCGACGTAGTTTTCGAAGCAATCACTTGTCTTAAAGGCCCGACAAAGATCTGCTTACCAGAGGAGGAATATTAATTGTACAGACCATGCGAACCTACACTACACCCGGATGATACGGCCCATTTGATGGCGAGGGTCTGGTGAAGCTCAGAAGAGTTTACAAAACTTAGCCCAAGAGCTGGCAAGTAGGCAAGTACAAGCTCCCGTAGCCTAAGCTTTGGTACAAGAGAGGAGTAAGGTACAACTACGAAAGGAGAAATCGGCTAAACAGAGCCAGCTGGAACGTGGCCAACAGATGAAGTTGCGCGAGAAAATTGAGGAGTGCCGCTCGAAGATTGTGGCAAATGTGGCCAAACAGTGCGCTGTAGAGCAGCTGTTTGATAATGCCGTGGCCGCAAAAATTCAGGAAGTCACCAATGTCCGTCAGCAGCAGTGGAGAACGTACCAGAGCCAATGTCAAGCTGGGGCTAAAGCGTACAAAACCGACGCCGAAGCAACCTAGACCGGCTACCGAAACCGGATAAAAGGCCTCGAACAACAAATTCATAGCGTACAACCGAATGAGGCAAATGACGCGCAGCTAAGGGACCGAGTAGACTGCCAATATAGTTCATGTAGAATATAAATGAAGACACCTAGATCCTCCTGCCAGGATCCCTGCCAGTATCCTAGCTGCAGGACCACACTCAGAAATCCACCAGCGCTTCTTGAGATGCAACGTTTTTACTGCTGACCAACTCGCTTTGCCAGATTGTCATCACGGTTCAGGCTCTGCTTGAAGGCAGCAGTTCGGTCTGCCTCCACTTTCTGGACAGTTGGTCGCTCGAGCAATCGCTTGTACCAGGCATCGACGTCGGGAACTCTTCCTCCACTGCAGGATAATAGGTTAGCTATGGAATCTGATAATGTATGTCATAAGTAGGGAAAAAGTGATTCAGAGAAGATACACACTGTCAGGCCTGTCCTTCCCTATGATAAAGTCCATCCTCCCTTGGAACGGAACATAACCTAAGTCCGCAGCACTGTACTTATCAACCTACGAGCCATTGCTGATTGGCTAGCTCATTATCGAGGACTTGCATAAATCTTCGAATGTCTTGAACATATTTGGCACGGGCGTCGGTTGGAGGAGGCGGAGGTCCAGAGGAAGACACGCTGTAGGGTCGGACCTTGCGTGGTCGTCTGGAATTGTAGCCACTGCTTGGTGAGATACTTCTCTTTCATAGTGGAGAAGGAGACGCGGTTCACGGTGTCTATTGGTCGAGCACATAATCCATGATGGCACCGGACTCGCCCAGTAGAAGTCCGGTATTGGGATCATCGATGACAGGTGCCATGCCATTGGGGTTCAACGCGAGGAAGTCTGGCGGTTTGAGCTCGGGGGTCGTGTAGACTTTGGTGGTGTAGGGCACGTTGAGCTCCTCGAGGAGGATGGCCACCTTCCATGGATTCGGTCCAGCTATAGTCAATTAGCAAAGACGCTTGAAGATAGTAGGCAGGTGATTATCTTTACGATGACCGTGGAGGGTAATAGGTTGAAGAGAAGACATTAGTTGGCGACGAATGTACTGTATGACTGATCTTTGGGTAGTGTGATGGATGTCGATGTTCCAAATCAGTTCCTCAATTCTGAATTAGTATTTCTAATTCTCCATCCTAATATATGCAGACCGCTGGTTCTCCAATTGAGGACGGCGATAGGGCAAGGCTTAGCCGAGGACTTTTCAATAATCCCGACGCTTGTAACCAAGTCCAATCAGTACAACGATACTTTAGCAGTTGGAGGTACCCAGATCGAAAGACCAACGATTTTGGCTGAACGCTAAAGCCGAAGGATTTAAGCTAGCGTAATTCAGCATACCAATTTGGAGTGGAAAATGCAAGGCCGACATGCCAGATGCGTGATCTAGAATAATGAAATATGCTACAGGCACTAATACTGCGGCTGTGAATCGAGATTGAGTTGGCTGACGTAGGGAGTGCTGTTCAATGAGACCATGTGGTGGGCTTTTTATGATTCTCTAGTACTTTGGTGTGAGTGTGGGTCGAAAAGTATGCATAGAGAGCGGTCTGCTTCAACAATTTCGGGCATTTGAAAAGGCATAATTATAGATTGGAGGCCAACCAGAGCGGACGAGAAGCGTTCCATGCCGTATTTCGAGTGAAGATCGATTGGTATTCTCACATGTCGCGCACGTGAAGCCTCGCTGGAACAGGCCATCAGCAGCAATAGAGGACGTTTGAATGAGAGACGCGTGCTGCTTTCGTCATTCATGGCCTGAGTTACAGACTAGCTGCCCACACCCTCCATGTGTGGCTTTTGCTCCATTCTCTTACCGTCGTCGCCGTTGTCAACAATCATCAGTGAGAAAATAAATCGCAAAGACGCTCGCAGATGCCTGTACCTGAGTAGCCTTGTGGCTCGCTACTTCGCGGCTCAAATGAGCAGCAAAATATTGTCACAATGGGGTATCATTGTCTTCCAGAGTCTCAAGAACGACCGAACCTCGAAGCTCTCTCAATGACCGTCTAACTTCGAACCCCAGTAAGGCGAGTGAACGCATGAATTTGTGACCGTCACTGGAATTCGATATTTTGTCATGGTCTCTGTTGACGCCATTTTACTGCGGCGGTCCTGTCTTTGGTCGTCGCATCCTCAAACGCCATGATATCTTGGCTCCAAAGAGTTGGACTTATTGGGCATCTCGACTACCCACTCACAATGATTTGAACTTTTGTATATCGGAAGCTGAAGGAAAGTCGAGAGCAATTGGGGAAATCTATCAAGCTTTGAGTACCCAATGGCAACCGTAGTACACAGTTTCACGCAACTGAGATAGGTGAGTGGTGGCTGTGGTGGGAGACAAAACACACAAGCAGTAAGAAAGAAATCCCCATGGACGCCCACAATAATCTTCGGTCGCCAGTTGGTTATCGAGAGTTGAGAGTCGAGCATATGATGCGGAAGAAGATTTCGAATGGGCTGGTCTGTGCTAGTCTTGAAAAGGCATAGCTTGGGGGTGGGGCCGAGAGAGGCTGCAAAAAAAACTTTTGTCACACTCAGACCGCGGGGTTTACAAAATCAACCCCGTCGCACAACATTTTTTTACCAAGGCGCAATTGCTTGTCTATCGTGTGTCTATTAGCTCTAGCACCTCATCCAACCTTCTCCACTCGTGAAATTCCTTCACTTCTTGCAACTTGCCTCCCCAATGCAAGATCATCACCGTCCACGGGAATTGCGAACTTTCCCATAGCTTCAGCTAGCTACGACGACGTCCTGAGCGGGGACGGACCCCAGATCCAATACAACGAGCTTTAGAGACGTCGCGAACGCAAGATCTGACTAGGAGGGGCTTGGAGACCCCGAGAGCTGCTTTCAATGGCACTCAAGGGGCCTTCACGAAGCCTGCTCCGACAACGCTGCTCTCCCTCCGCCCCAAGAAGACTCTGCTCTATTTCCTTCTCTAGGCCGGCTACACGTCTACAAATCCCTGCTCCTTTACCTCTGTTCGTACGGTTATCTAAAGCCCAACCAGTAAGAGCATTCACAAGCTCATCGACACAACCGGCGACGACTGAGGACCCACCAAGCACAAAGGATTACCTTGCTGGCTCAGCGTTCTCCACCGGCAAGCCTCAACTTGTTGATGTGAAGAGAGTGCTGGTAATTGGCAGTGGAGGATTGAGTATTGGGCAGGCTGGAGAATTCGACTACTCTGGTGAGCACGCGACCTCCCACAAGATGGTTTGGTTCCTCACTTAAGGCCAAATGCACATCACATACACCAAATGAATTGAGCTGACACGATCTCACGCCCAATAGGCTCGCAAGCCCTCAAAGCCCTGAAAGAAGAGGGCGTCACTTCAGTCCTGATAAATCCCAATATCGCAACCATCCAGACCGATCACAAGCTTGCAGACGAGGTGTATTACCTCCCAGTCACACCTGAATATGTCACCCACGTTATTGAAAGAGAGAAGCCAGATGGTATCATGTTGGCCTTTGGCGGTCAAACCGCCCTGAACCTCGGAGTTCAGATGAACAGAATGGGCATATTCGATAGGTACAACGTCAAGGTACTCGGGACCAGCATCAAGACGCTCGAGACAAGCGAGGACCGAGATCTGTTCGCAAAAGCTCTCAAGGAGATTGACATCCCCATCGCGGAGTCAATTGCGGCTAACACCGTGGACGAAGCTCTTGCGGCAGCGGAGTTGGTCGGCTACCCAATCATCGTCCGGTCTGCATACGCACTTGGTGGTCTCGGGTCTGGATTTGCTGCAAACGAGGATGAGCTGCGCAACCTCTCTGCAAGGTCTCTCTCCTTGTCGCCTCAGATCTTGGTTGAAAAGTCATTGAAAGGATGGAAGGAAGCCGAGTACGAGGTCGTACGGGACCGCAACAACAACTGTATCACGGTCTGCAATATGGAGAATTTCGATCCTCTGGGTATTCACACCGGTGACTCCATCGTAGTAGCCCCATCGCAGACTCTGAGTGATGAGGTATGAAAGACATTCCTTTAACAAATCCAATGTGAGCTAACGATTGTCAGGAATACCACATGCTTCGTACTGCTGCAATCAAGACTGTTCGTCACCTTGGTGTCTGTGGAGAGTGCAACGTACAATACGCGCTGCAGCCTGATGGTCTTGACTACAGAGTCATTGAAGTGAACGCTCGTCTCTCCAGGTCTTCCGCACTTGCGTCCAAAGCTACTGCTTATCCTCTGGCCTATATTGCTGCTAAAATTGGCCTCGGCTACACTCTCCCTGAATTACCTAACGCCGTTACGAAAACAACGACCGCCAACTTTGAGCCTAGTCTTGACTACGTTGTAACAAAGATCCCTCGATGGGACTTGAAGAAGTTCCAGCATGTTGACCGCCACATTGGATCCGCAATGAGAAGTGTGGGAGAGGTTATGGCAATCGGTAGAACCTTCCAGGAATCTATACAAAAGGCGATCCGACAGGTCGACCCTCAGTATAACGGCTTCCAGGGAGACAAGTTTGAGGACTTGAACGACGCCTTGAGCAACCCCTCTGATCGTCGATGGCTTGCCGTTGGACAGGCTCTATTACACGAGAATTATACCGTCGACCAAGTCAATGATCTGACTAAGATCGATAAGTGGTTTCTCTACAAGCTAATGGACATCGTAAACACTCAGCACGAATTGGAGGACATAGGTAGCCTCTTCGGTCTTCGAAAAGAGCTGATCCTGAGAGCGAAGCAACTGGGATTCAGTGACATCCAGATTGCCCTCGCAGTTGGGTGTACTGAAGATGAAGTTCGTGCGAGAAGAAAGAGCATGGGTGTCACTCCTTTCGTCAAGAAGATTGACACTCTAGCAGCAGAGTTTCCTGCTGAAACCAATTAGTAAGTCAAGACGAGGATAAATGCCTATTCTATGTGTTAATTAACACTGGCAATGCAGTCTCTATACCACCTACAACGCGACGTCGCACGACATAGACTTTAAAGACCATGGCACCCTGATTCTTGGGAGTGGTGTCTACCGCATTGGAAGTTCCGTAGAGTTCGATTGGTGCGCTGTCAACGCTACTTTGGCCCTGAAGGCTCAGGGCAGGAAGACCGTCATGATCAACTACAATCCAGAAACCTATTCGACTGATTTTGATACGGCTGATCGTTTGTATTTCGAAGAGCTTAGCTACGAGAGAGTCATGGACATTTACGAATTAGAGTCGGCCAACAGCGTTGTTGTATCGGTTGGTGGTCAATTGCCACAAAACATCGCTCTACGACTACAAGAAACTGGTAAAGCCAAAGTTCTCGGTACTGATCCACTAGATATTGACAAAGCAGAAGATCGGAACAAGTTCTCGGGAATTCTCGATAGTATTGAGGTCGATCAACCCGCGTGGGCCGAGCTGAAGTCTTTCCAGGAAGCTGAATCTTTCGCAGACAAAGTGGGCTACCCAGTCCTTGTCCGACCCAGTTATGTCCTCTCTGGAGCTGCCATGACAGTGATTCGCCGCCACGAAGATCTAAAAGAAAAGCTCCTTAACGCTTCCGCCGTTTCCGGCGACCATCCAGTCGTCATCACCAAATTCATCGAAGGCGCCCAAGAAATCGATACCGACGCTGTTGGCTCTGCTGGCAAACTCCTAATTCACTCCGTGGCCGAACATATCGAGAACGCCGGTGTGCATAGCGGTGACGCAACGCTCGTTCTTCCCCCCCAGAACCTCGACGACCGTACCATGGCACGCATAAAGGAAATTGCCGAAAAGGTCGCAAAGGCGTTGAGTATCACAGGACCTTTCAATATGCAGATCATCAAGGCGGACAACCCCGATGGCGGCGAACCCATGCTCAAGGTCATCGAGTGCAACCTTCGCGCCTCGCGCTCTTTCCCCTTCGTCAGCAAAGTTCTCGGCACTAACTTCATCGATGTTGCTACCCGTGCTCTCGCTGGCAGAGACGTCCCTGAACCCGTTGACCTCATGGCACAAAAGCGCGACTACGTCGCCACCAAAGTCTCGCAATTCTCTTGGGGTCGTCTCCCTGGTGCGGATCCTTTCCTTGGCGTCGAGATGGCCTCAACGGGTGAAATCGCTTGCTTCGGTAAAGACCTTGTTGAGGCCTACTGGACTTCCCTCCAATCTACCATGAACTTCCGCTTGCCTATGCCTGGAGAGGGTCTCCTCTTCGGCGGCGATATCAACAAACCCCAACTCGCAGGCATCATTGACTACCTCCAGCCTCTCGGCTACAAATTCTACGCTGCGAACCAAGAAGTGGCTACCCATCTCGAGAAGTCAGCGAAGGGAGGCTGCTCAGTCAAGGTCATTGAATTCCCTATCGAGGACAAGAGAGCTCTGAGGGAAGTGTTCAAGACCCACGATATTCGCGGTGTCTTCAATCTGGCCCTTGCCAGGGCTGAGACGCTGCAGGATCAAGACTATGTGATGCGAAGAAATGCGGTGGACTTTGGTCTACCGTTGTGGATGGAGCCTCTGGTAAGACCACCCTTTCTCCTACTGAATCGTGAGTCAGCGCTATCTTCCACATGCTGACATGTTGGATGTGCAGACTGCACTCCTCTTCGCCCGCTGCATGGCCGAGAAGATACCCCTGAAGGAAGACGGCGTGATACCAAGTGAAGTGCGCAGATGGTCTGATTTCGCTGGCGGTCATGTCCTTGGACCTATGGCATGAGGTATCAAATCCTTCCTTTTGGACAGATGATAAATCTACCAGAATCTACGAGCATCTACCTACCGATATCAGGGGACGAGGGAGAAAGGGGTAAATAGTGGGATTCATTTCATGTAAATAATTTCGATAAAATTAGGGTCTTTGCTGGGCCTCGAAGTATACATGGAGTAGATAGATAAGATCGAGACAATTTGCGATGGCTTGTTACCAATGGTTTCGAGGCATAGTAGAATTGCTATAGGAGAAAGAAGCCGTAGTCAAAGCATCTTGAGGTAGGGTCTGATAAAAGCAGTCATACTCTTCATTGACAGCTAATTGACTAACCTCTGACTATCCGCACCTAATTCATCCGTTCAATCTCTCATTCGCAAGCTCCTCATCTCATTCGCTCCCTCGTCCGCACCCCACCCCCATCAATGCTTACTCCCCTCCCCCATCATCCCCCCCACCACCATCATCCCCCCCACCACCGTCCCCACCGCCATCATCATCAAACGCATCAGCAAGCATTGCACCACCAATAAGCCCACCACCAAGACCCAGCGCCGCACCTCCCGCCATCCCCATCCCGCCCATCCCGCCCTTCTTCTGCTGAGCCTGCTGGTACCCACCTCCATAGCCCTGCTGCGGAGGATACCCCCCATAGCCCTGCTGAGGCGGGTATCCACCACCGTAGCCTTGTTGGGGGGCATATCCGCCACCGTACCCACCCTGCTGCGGGTACCCCTGCTGGCCGTATTGTTGCCCACCATAGCCCTGTTGAGGCTGTGAGTGTTTCCCGCCTAATTTTGACAGAAGGCCGCCAAGTCCGCCCTTCTTCTGCTCGCGGGGCGGGAGCTGTTGCTGATCGTAGCTTTGCCCATGCTGACCATAACCGGGCGTGCCACCAGCACCACCATGGTAATAACTATCACCCGCGCCTCTGTCGGCTGAGATAGGTCGTCCTGCAGCCGCAGCGCGCGCGTCCTCTTCGTCTTGGAGTTGCTTCGCTAGGCGTGCGTCTTCGTTGACGTTTTGATTTGAGCCAGGAGCGCCGCCCGAGTAGGGGTTATTGGTGCTGAGGCCTTTCTCGGGAGGGTAGGTGTTGCCTGAACCGGCGGTTGCACCGGCTGGATATGTTACACCGCTACCGCTGCTACCGCCGGTGCCGAGGTAGGAAGGGGGTGGGCCTGCGGGGGCCCGTCCGCTGTCGCCTGAGGGGGGGTAGATTGGTTCGGTGGGGCGGTCCCATTGGGATTGTTTGGAGTAGATGTTTACGTAGAACCTGGGTAAAGATGCGTTAGTGGTGAGCTTTGGAGGGGTGAGGGAATGAGTCATAGTGAGAGTGGGTGAGAGAGGTCGTACCATTCCTTGTACTGGTCGTTCCATTGAGCTTTCCAGCCCTCAGGCACCTTGGGCGGTGGAGGGCCAGACGGTGGAACGAAGTCTGCCATGTTGTTGTAGTCGTTTTTAGGTATGGGTGAGAAGAAGAGAGATGGAGAGAAGGAGTGAGGTCTTTATGCTTATGTCGCCTCCATGAGTGTTGACGTGGAGGGAAGAGCTGACCTGCAAGCGAGCGAGCGGGTGAGGAGAGTTCTGCCAAGGGAAAGTTGACGTGACTGTAGCACAGCCACGATAATGCCTGTGGCGAAATCAGGTTTACGGAAATGTCCATGTTACACTGAATAAAGGTTTCATCATATGCTACTGCTTTAATCAGGCATCCATAATCGTGAATGTTCTCGAAAAGCATGGCAATCTGGGTATTCTCGTATCCCACTCCAAGAAGCGCCACACGCCCTGCAAGTCAACCTTGTTGCTCCTTAAATCCTTCCCATGTAGTCTCATAAACAGCCCAGTCGTTTCTTCGTCATGTGGTGCATGGATGGGCGAGCTGAGAGGTTGAAGATCTGTGCTATGCGCGTAGACGTGTGTGTACCGAGATTGTAGACAACGCAATCCTCCTCCAAGCGCACTGTTGGCGGGCAAGCAAAACTCGGAAATCATCTCGCCTCACCCTCTCCCATCTTCCCAACCCATTGATCGCAGAAACTGCCTTGGCTAAGACATCAGACGAGTGTATCCATCCAGCTCAAGCGCCTCGGAGTTACCATCCCTTAGCTCTCGCAAAGGGGGTCTCAGCTCCGACCCTGCTGGATTTGACTGTTGGGCCCAAAAGACCGTAGGCGAAGTGTATCGTAAAGGGCTCGAGTATGTAGTGCCAGGTTGAGATAGAAGAGGATCCTCGGTAGTCGATACTGAATAATTTCTGGGCCACTGCCAATCTGGCGGCTTGTCGGTACTCTTCCTTGGTACCCATGCCTTTAGTAACCGCGGATGTTGATAGAAGATGACCCCAATCGAGGCGAGGAGAAGTACGAAGAGTGGTGTGCCAACGCCAAGTCCCACAACGAGAGCGCTTGTGGGTTTTGGGGGAGGTGGAGGAGGGATCGATGTAGCATTAGACTTTTGGTCTTCACGCAGGATGACGTTCCAAGGATTGTTGTCTGTGAAATTTTGTGTACAGTCGCCTTATCCGCATTGGTAGACGCCGGTGCCTTTGCAGGGGTAAATTTCTAATTGTGCCCCTTCGTGTTCTGTAAACCATTCAGTTGATACTCAATGGCACGAGCAGAGGTCGGAGGACTAACGATCCGCACAATCCTTTGGACACCCAGCTCCCCGCCAGGTTTTGTCCGTACGTGAGCCTCGATATGCCTCCCCATTGTAAAAACAGAGACCATTGGAGGTACAATAAGTATTGGGGTAATCCCGACACCACGCCGAAGCGCCTGCTGTGGTGTTACCTGCGGAGGAGTTGCCTGGGACGTGTTATGGTGCTATTGTCGTCTGATCTGGGTAGCAGCATTGCAAAGTAGCGAATGTAGTCGTCGCTTGGAGAAGTAATTGTACAAGGACTGTGAAGCGCGAGAATGTAGTCGACGATAGTGCTATTATTAGCTTGCTTCAGAGACAGTAAAGGTCCTCACATTTGCGCAATGTGAGAAAAGGTAACGGCTAGTCTCAGAAGGTCAACGGGCAGAGACCATACTAAAGATAGAGTATCGGCTCACGCACATTGACATGATGCAGAGGCTTGAAAAGGAGCGGATAACATGAGAAGATCCCATACCCTGACTATTTATCGCTTCTTGGCATGTGGAGAAGCACTGCCTAGATTCGTATGTCCTGTGCTGAATTGAGACGAATTGAAGGCACACACACACCCATCGGTGGCCAATCGTCTGCAGTTCTTCGCTCATCTTGGCACAGGCGGAGCAAACTTTTCGAGTTGATGGTTGGTTGAAGAACTGGGTCGCACCATAGGCTGAAACGACGATATGGCTGAAACGTACGATGCATGTCTATAAGAGTTGGAAGAGGCAAAGATAGCTGAAGTTCGTTGGGGGCGATGATTTCAACACTCACTATACCCAATCTGGCTGCCTTCAACGACATTACCATGTCTCCATTCATGTTGTATAAACTCTCTAGGCTCGGCTGCGCCGCCACCACAGCGATATATTCGTTACCCTTAAGACTTGAGCTCAGGTCTTGTGATTCTCGCTGGAAGACGACGCAAGTACAACATCAGATAGCGAGGAGGTTTGTCCGTGACGAAATTCCAGCCATCACGGCCGCATCCTTGCTGATTGATGGGAAGTGCCTATTGCTTACATCAACAGAAGAGGTTGTTGTAGCAGACCATGCCAATCCTGCGTCTTTGTTGGGTCCCATGAGCCCTTTCAATTGCAGTGCTCGATAGAAGATGGAAATCATCAGCTCTGCCAGCTCTTCGATTGGGAGCTGGACGGTTCTGCGAGGCCGTGAAGTAGACATAATCTCTATCCATCGGCTGAAAACTCTTCGGCGAAGAATCTATAGCATAAAAATCCACAAAGGATCGCCTGTTTTTGAACTGCCCAGATTGACCTGTGTAATATGTGTCAATCCGAAGCGTCGCTGGAGCTGAAGTCTGCAGCTCTATGGGATGAAAACATTTATTGCGATAATAGAAGTGAATCGGGCACGTCACGTGCTGGGTGTTCCGCAGTCCACTGCGAGAATCTCGAGGCAGCAATTCCATTCCAGACGAGAGAACTTATCCTTATGACACTAACTTGGACTTCTGAGTGCCCGAAAACGAAGTTGCAAATTTTAGTACGCGCGCGGATATGGCAGAATCTGAAGCTATCAGTCAGCAGTATGCTACCTATTCCGACACATCAAATGAGCAGAAAAAAACCCAGCATGTCCGGCTCTTTGTTCTTCCAAATTGGCCTACGATATTCCTCTCGTCATCTACGACTACTGCATCTTCGTTTGGCAAATCATTGTGCCAAAACCAAAGAAGACAGTTAGATGGCATATGAGAGGTCTTTTCGCCGGTATGTGTCCTGACGACGAACAAATGATGGTGTCCAAAATCACAGCTTCCAAACCCTACTCTGGAAATTCCTTCTGGAACTGCCTGATAGCGCACATCCCACCTATGGAAGCATACACTGACACCGATTTTTTACTAGCTTCAGCAAAGCCTATCTACGCTGGCACCGCAACATCTCGCCAATCCTCGAGCACACCAAACTCGATAACCTGATCATCGAGCTGAGCGAGGCCAGCTGCAACTACAAACGCTGCCACATGTCCTGCACCGCCATGGCTCTATTGAAGAAAGGCTTCGCTCTTGAGCTTCCCAAAGTCGTGGATGTGAGAATGGCTATTCCAGGGGATTCTATTTTCGACAAACCAATGACACAGTGGCTTCAGATATGGACGATGAAGCGGGCTGGAGCCAGCGATTTTCCTTCAGAATTGGCACTTGGCCTCAGAAAGCAAGTTTTGCTGTTTGAGAAAGCTCAGGAGGACTATAGATCTCATGGGCGTTGCGGACCAAGTCATGATCATTTGGCGTGGAACCCAGATCAAGGGCAGGGTGATGGTGAGCAGGAGGAGAATCCTGATTAAGGACAGGGTAATGGTGAGCAGGAAGAGAATCCAGAGCGAGGAGGGGGTACATGGTTGGGAGGACGTAACTTACTTGGGCAGAACTGGCGATCAAGCTTTTTCATACAAGCGATAGAGTGATCGATATAGGGTTCGTGCTACCGAGAAAGTGCTTGCAGAACCATCAATATCTTTGTGTCGGTGCAGGAGGCAAATTGTCGTCTAGAACGTGACAGCGATGTCCAGCACAACGGTAGGGACGCATGCTTTCGTCTTTCACTGATACTGACTGCTTGGTATAGCACTATACTGGTGGTCACGAACCAACATTCTCCCTGGAGAGCCTGGGAAACCGCTCGCTGTAGCGGTGACTGACGATAGCACTGATTCAGACACAGCGAATGAGGCGGACTATCCACCAGTGGTGTACCTCGGAGATGTCACGGATACCGATGAGACTTTTGAGCAGCTGTTCAGTGGGTGGGAAGCAGGTGACGTGGGGCCAGTCGATGGAATGAAACGGAGGAGGAAGTGAGAGGAAGCGTAAAGCATGATAGTCTGTTTGAAAGTAAGAGGATAGATGTCTTGAGTAGAAATAGAGACGTAGCAAGCATCGGACAAAACATCTTGTCCAGAGTTAGCTAACAATAATTTACAAAACAGTAAAACTCGTAGGCGTGAGGCTTTCGAAGCTCTCAAGGCCACACAAATTGACAGGTAATACGGGAGTAGATGTGTTCATTCAGAAATGAATCTCGATGTGTTGAACAAGCTAGAATCTTTGCAGGAAGATGTTTATTTTTGTCGATGTGCGGCTTGCACAGCCACACATCGACGTTTGCTGACGACCTTCTACTCATCGTGACACTTCTCCTCGACATACTAATTACCGTTCTTCCTTGAGAATCTGTCCGCCATTCTCCTTTGATTCCACCTTTTTCCTTCTTCTCGTCGTAATGACGCGCCCACCCACGCCTACAACCCAGGAGGGTCCTACAGAAGGCCCACCCTCGCTGCCCGAGGGCTGGTGAGATCTGAACATCCCCTTCTATTAGACACCGCTCTAACACTCCCCAGGCTCGCCCAGTGGGACAGTCAGTCGCGAAAATACTACTACGTCCAGCGCGCAACTGGTCATTCGCAATGGGACATTCCCACTCAGCCAGCGCTCTCTGTACCTACACCAGACCCCACCCCTCAACAGTACAATGATCCGTTCAACAAGCCAGGTGGAGTGGGGCCAGATGGCGTTATGAGGAATGCAGATGGTAGTGGGGTGTCAGAGCAGGATAGAGGGTTGATAAGTGTATGCGACACTATCTTGAACCTCTGGTGATAGGCCGAACGAGGGGCTCATACGTGTACAGGATCTCGCCACGAATGCGATTACGGGTGGCAAGCACAAGCCGCAGAATCAGTCCGGACTCGGTGGACTCGCAAGTTCGCTACTCGGCGGTGGTCATAACAAGCCAACATCGCAAAGCGGTTCAGGAGGCATAGGTGGACTTGCGGGACAGCTGGTTAGCAGCATCTTCGCGGAGAAACCAAATGCTCAACAGCAGCAGCACTCGAGTCAGCAGTCTGCTGGTTATGGTGGGAGTTCTAGTGGTGGGCAGAGTGGTGGAGGCTTGATGGGCTTTTTGGGAGGGCATCATGGGTCATCTGTAAGCTTTGGTGGTCAACAGCATCGAATTAGTGTGCTAATGAGTTGAAAAGAATCAGAACAGTAACTACGGCTACTCCTCTACCGGCTCCAGCAGCTACTCCGGCCAAGCTCCTCCAGCATCATACCAGCCATCGGGCCACTCGTCCGTTCAGTCTGCAGCTCAACCACAAAGTGCACAGTATTCGAGCACGGGCGTCAATTACATGCAGCAGCAGCAGTCGATGCAAACTGCCAATACCGGTGGACCTCAGAGTTACGGTGGAGCTTCGCAATATGGTCAGAGCGGTCCGGCCAGCGGTGCAGCACCAGCATATGGTCAAGGAGCGACAGGGTCTGACGCTTCTTACCTCAACCTCGGCCCTCAATTATCTGGCGCACCTGGCCACGGCTACCACAAGCCACCACATGAAGGACAAGGCCATGATGGCCAATACAGTACTCAGCAACCCAACTACAGCCAACAGAGTCTGAATCAGCCAGCGAATCCCTACGGCACCTCCCATCCTTCTACCCCCGCATACGGCCAGCAATCCAGCCAAAACCAGCCCTACATACAACAACTCTCAGGCTCATCATACGGCCAGCAGCCACCTCCTAATGGCCAATATCCCCAATCACAGCATCAACGACCACCAGCCTATAACGCCTACCCGGGTCAGCCCCCACACCAACCACAAACCAGCTACCCACCTCCACCGCAAAATACGCCCTCCTACCCCCCTCAACCCAATCCGCCCACTTACGGCAGCGGCTATCCACCCGCGCCACCAATGGGCTCTCACCCCTCCCAACAAGGCCCAGGTCTCGCCCCACAGCCCCAAGGACAAGGCCAATATCCACCTCGTCCGAGTTCCTCACAAGGCGGCTACCCCGGCCAACAGCAGCCTTACCCACCGCGCCCAACCTCATCCCAGGGCCAGGGTCAAGGCGGCTACCCCTCCCAGCAAACCTACCCACCGCAGCCTCCACGCACGGATGATTATTCCAGCGCACCAGCTTATGGCCAAGGGCAAGCGCAAGGGCAGGGTGGTTACCAAGCATACGGGCAGCAGCAGGGCCGGCCGCAGAGTCAGCATTCGCAGGCTCATTTGGCGCATGATGGATATTTGCAGGGGACGAGTATTAGTCCGAAACCACCTCAGCAGCAGGGAGGGGGTGGGGGAGGGTATGGTGCCCCGCCTGCGCCTGCTTGAGGTGACGTAGTTGCGAAGGTTGGTGGGGAGAGGTGTCGATGGCAGTATAGGTGGCCGTGTTTATGATGAGCATAAGGATGAAACCTTGAGGAACGTCTTTTGAATAGATCGTAGGAGCGCTACTACGCTTAGGGCGAGCAATAGGATCTTGTTATCACTTGCAACGATGGACACTGTGCATTAATTGATGGTTGATCAGGGGTAAATGGTCAATCAATACTATTCACTGGAGATCAGAATACTGAACGAACGAATATGGGCTACACTTCCCCTCAAATCTTTGCAACGCTAAAGATGTGTGAAAGACGCTGGCTATGCCACATGATTGTACATACATACATGGAGACATGCGTACCATGTTTTCCTAGGGCTTTGATGTTCATCTCTCAAAAATCCTCCGATATATGCGTCTCAATGTTGTTATTAGTGTTTCGATGATAGGAAGTCAGCAGCCTGATACCAATCGTTAGCCTCGTCTCATCTCTGGGGATTTCTTGACGGATGTCAGACTTACCTTATCAAGATTATAATCAAACCGCTCCAAAGTCTGCAAACTCTCCGTCCTTCCAAAGCCCATGCCCATCAAATCCTTCAATATAGGATCATCCTGCGTCGTATCATTCGTCATAACTCTGTTCAAGTTCGGCTTTTCTGCTGCCTTGTTGATTACAGCCGGATTACCGACCGCAGATGGCCCAGCCGCAGGCGAATGCACTGAGTTTGAGAGATCTCTCGGCCCTAATTCGGACTGCACGCCATGGTTCCGTGGAGTGTCGAGACCAGCAAAGATGGCGTCCCAGTCATGGCTTGGTGTCTCCTGCGGTGCTTTCTGCTGGGTCGAGGAGCCAGCACCAGGGTCGGTGACGGAGGACTCGAAATCAGCAAAGGAGTCCGAGGGTGGGAATGTGCTAGCTGTGCTTTGAGCCGTATGCCGTGAAGCGGAAGGTGAGTCAAAGACTGCGTTGAATTCGTCGAACCCAGTGCGTCGAGACGAGCCAAAGTCAACGTCGCCTTCGTCGTCTGCTTCTCTTGCTTCTGTGAGGTCGCCGAACTCCGCATCGAAGTCATCAGCAGGGGCTTTTGGTGGAACAATGGGACCAATATTCTGGGTTTGGGATTGCTGAATTGGTGGCGGTGAATGTGTGTATGCGTATGGAGCAGCCGTTGAAGCACCAGGAGACATTGGAGAGTGCTCTTGTGTGAACGAGGAGCCAATTGTGGCGTGGCCAGCCGAATGCTCGGGCGAGTCGTTGCCGAAGAAGTTTAGGCCCCTGTCGATGCCGGCAGCAGAGGCGACATTATTTGTTTGAGCGAGCGGTGATGATCCTGGCGATGTAGGATCATCGCGTGAAGGCAGCAGTCCGCTGTACTCGGCGGGGAATTGATTGGACTCTTTGCGATGGCCTGGTCCCTCTGAATCCATTGTCGAATCGTAAGTAGGAGGAGAGGCCTGCGCACCAGGTGTTGGCAGTTGGCTGACATTGGAATCCGCGGTGTTAAACGGGGGACGACTTGGTGCTAGACCACCTTCAGTCGACATTAATGAATTTGCCAAGGCTTGGTTTGACCCTGACTCCGCCGTTCGATTCGCTGAGGCAGCTGTAAAGTTGTCATCGAAGCCATGGTCATCATCACTATCGCTCTCATCATCCGCTCCAAGCTCCTGAATAGGAGGGAACTCGCCATGAGGCTTGGGCGTCTCAGAAGGAAAGCCATTCGATATAGCTCCATGAGTCTGTTCGGATGCTTTGCCCTTGTCGCTGCCAAAGCCTGCAAAAGCGGAATCGAAATCGTCCTTTGCGGCCATGGGGCTACGGCGTCCGTTACTGGCCATTGCGAAGGGATCATTGGCGCTGGTCGAAGCCATGTCAGCCGAATCACGTGGAGTAGAGTCAACGCGGGGATCAAGCTTTGAATGGCTGTATGGCCCTGCAGTAGCATCTTGGTACACGCTGGGTGACTCGCCCGGAGGAGTGTCATCACCCGGGAAAGCACCAGGGACATCTGCGGCAGCACTCGGAAATCCAGAGGAGGTTGTGATTTGATGGGGAACGGCAGTTTCTTGTTGTCGGATACCCTCTGTCGAAGCAGACGGTGTCTGTTGTGACGAAGGTGGCGTGAGTTGCTGGGGTTCCGACTGAGAAGCCCTTGCGACCTCCTCGAAGTGCTGCTTTGGCGATTCTGGAATAGGGATTTCAGCAGAAGTTGTTAGTCTCTCGGTAGGCGTCTCGAATCCCGCACGACTACCAGGAGGGTTGGCCCGAGTCGATGAGGTTTCCGAGTCTGCTCGCTCCTCTTGAGGTCGTAACGGAAGGAAGCTGGAGGTAATCTGTCTAGACTGAGGAGGTGCAGGTGGCTCACTTCCAACCTGGGGAGAGTCGCTGAAGTTTGAAGGTGGCGGTGAAGCTGGAGGAGTGTGGACGCCAGGACCTCCCGATGATCCAGTCATTTGGTTAGGTATTTCGCGTGAGCTGATTGGTGTCTCGCTTCTCCCAAAAGATGTGGAGGGTGGTGGTCCGGAAGGCTGGCGTTGAGGAGGTCCAAAAAAACTGTCAAAAGCATTGTGATTTGGTGAGGTCACGTTCTGTGGTGTGAAGGGCGAGGATAAGCTCCTCTCGGTGCCTGCTGCATTAGATGTTCGACGGAAGAACGGGTTCATGCTGGCAGTTGATGGAGCAGGACTGGCTACTACTGGCGGACTGGCGATGGCCGCGGGAGCTGGGGCTGCGAATTGTGGGCTCCTAGCTTGGGAGACGGCCTGAGACGCAGCCTCGAGATCACGCTGGCTCTGTTCAAGTTCACGCTTAGCCTCCTCGTGCTCTCTCGCAGATTCGGCTAGCTCGGCTTTGACCTTCTCCAGTTCAGCTTCGTTGGTAGCAAGCTGCTTCTTGTTGATGGCAACTAACCCCTTCTGCTGTCGTGCATCTGATTTCATTTTTTCCAATAGTGGCTTCAATTCTGCAACCTGGGCGTTGCTCTGGGAGATATGTTGCTTCAGATTCGCGTTCTCATTCTGGTCTGCGTTCAATGCTTCACCGATCTGTCTATGCTGATTCTGGAGATCTTGGTGAGCACCCTCGATCAAAGCCATCTCTTGCTGGAGCTTCCTCGTTTCATTTCTAGAGACTGTGAGACGTTCCTCAAGTGCTTGTACCTCTCTGACTTCCTGCTCATACGCTGAACGTAGCTGACCCAGGCGACGCTCAAAATCTCGCTTTTGTGCTTGTGCTTGTGAGAGATTTTGATCTGTAGATACCCGCTTCGTTTTGACGTCTTGCATCTGTCCACTCAATGTGCTGACCTGGTTTGACAGATTGGCAAGCTCGGAAGTCTCGTTGGTGAGTCTTTTACTGACCTCAGGGTCGTTGTCGCCTAGTAAGTCGTCCATGGCCGTAGGATGTTTTTGCTGTGGAAGACCTCGGCTTTGTGATGATGGACTGGCTGTACTGGAAGTGCCAGTACCTTGAGGGGTCATCATCGTCTGTCCGAAGGTTGAAGATGGTATGAAGGGTTTGAAGTGTGAAGGCTGTTGTGTTTGATATTGTTGCAGAGCAGGCGAAACTTGATCTTGAGTCGGTGTTGGTGTGAACGCCGAGTCTCCAGTAGCCCCAGGTTGTACTGGAGCCGCCGCAGGTGGAGGAGCAGAGGAAAACGCGTCAAGGCCAAAGAGATCTTCTGAAGCCGACTTGGGCTGCGAGATATTTGCAGCATTATTGAAGGCAGGAGCGGTAGGTTGCTGTGGGGCAATAGGCTGACGACGCATACTTGGTGGAATCAGATTAGGAGGTAGCCTATGTGGGAGAACATCTTGGCCGTCTGTTTTATCGCGCTGCTGCCTGATGAGGTACATTGCTACAGCGAATTCGTCTTTGGTCAGCTGTCCTTCCGAGTTGATGTCTGCAAGATCCCATATCTGCGCGAGCGCCTCTTCTGGCAGCCTCGAGTTGCTAAAGAATTTGACTGCTTGCTCTCCTGTTATGAACCCGCGATTCTGTGTATCAACAGATGCGTATATTTGATCGAATTGAACTTTGTCCTTGGGAGTTACAGCCCATTCATCGCCAGTCGGTGTTGCCTGTCGGAATGATTGTCTCGCTGGGGAAGATGGCCCGCCTGCGTAGCCTGAGCCACTGAATTGCCTTGGTATCACAGGCGCTGGAGCGCCGTCAGAGGTTGGTCGCGAGCCCGTCATTTGCCGAGGGACTCCCCGTCTAGCTGCAGCTTCGTAGAGACCTGGGGGCATTATCTGGGGTAGAGCGCGCATCGATCCGTTTTTATATGACGCCAAGAGGTGCATCGCAATTATGAATTCCGTCAATCCCAGGTGCCCTTTCTGCTCTCTGTCCGCCAGATTCCATATGCGGCCAAGGACATCATTTGGTAGTTGGGCCCGTTCGAAGATTTGCTTTGCCGTTTCGCCTAGTGAAGCCTATTAGCAGATGACCGTCCTCCAAGACGTAGATCAAGCTATACCTGATAGCATGCCATTCTGCGCGCCTGACTCCTCAAACAGAGAGGAGTACTGGGTGACCTTGTCAGGTTTTAATGGAGGCACTCGGATTGGTCCACCGCTTGACTGAGCCTGCAGAGGCTGGGCTGCACCCGGCGGTGGCCCAGATGGTGCTGTGATGCCATCGAATTTGGGGAGAGGTCCGCCAGCTAGGAGATGCGCGGTCAGACTTCCAATTCAAGAAGCTCATTGTAGGGGTTCTCACGCTTCAATGCCAGCTCTGCCGAGACCGGGCGTCCTGCTTGTGCGTATCCGATCAACCGAAGAACGATACCAAAGCCAGCTGGTGTGAGAAGGCCTCGGTTCTCAACATCTGCAATTTGCCAGATCTGCAGCATTTATAGCTTTGTCAGCTCAGATCCCGGAAGTTTCTTCTCGTGGTGTTCGCCCACCTCTCCAAGTACGTCTGGTGGCAATCTAGTCTTTTCGAAGAACTTGACAGCCACCTCCCCAGTCACCACGCCAATCTTGTCTGTGTCTGCAGCGGAGAAGAGTTGCCCGAAGAGGCGGCGTTCTTCTGGGCTTAGATGCAGATTTGGGTGCTGCTCTATATAGGCGACGTTATCAGCTTCAATTGAGGATCTGTTGACAGTCTTGTGAGATCTCACGCTGCTGCTGCTCTACGTCCGCCATGTCATCAACAGTTGTGTATGTACCCGCGTTCGACGGCGGGCAGAAAGTATCCCAGTCTCACGCTATCTATAGAGATATACGCTCTCAATATCCAGTCCGGAACAAGATAAGCCGCAAAGAAAGCTATTTTCGAGGTGCAGGAGGTTTCCTTAGATGTACTTAGTGATGGAGAAGCTGTTCTCCCTAAGGTGTACCTTGTCGCCCCCAAGCTAGCTAGTAAGCTTTCAATATCGGCCATCGGCATCAGTCCAAGGACGCCAAGACTTGCAAGCGGATCGATACCACTTAGTAACCGGCAATCTACTGTATGAGCTGAAGGGTGTTTGGATTTTGCATTGATCAATCTTTCTGTACCGTGACTTGTTTCTGCCTAATTAACAGACTCCCCATCGCTCTTCATCAATCATCTACGTCCTTTGTCTGAACATTCGCATGCTGAAGATATCTAGAAACGCTCGAAATGATTCTACGCCGGCCACGGGAAGCAATCTGATGTGACCAAAACGCACTGTAGGAGCAAGGGTGCTCCAAGGACCAGGCATCGAATGCCTAGTATTCGGCCTCACCACCCTCCTCACCCTCAGCAGAGTCCGTAGCTACCTCCTCGTAGTCGCGCTCCAGGGCAGCCAAGTCCTCGCGAGCCTCCGAGAATTCACCTTCCTCCATCCCTTCACCAACATACCAGTGCACGAAGGCGCGCTTCGAGTACATCAGATCGAACTTGTGGGAGAGAGCGGACCATGCCTCCGCGATGGCGGTCGTGTTGGAAAGCATACAACTGCGAATTCAATTAGTCGTGTCTGCGGAGACAATGCTGCAACTAGTGACTTACACAGCGCGATTGACCTTGGCGAGATCTCCGTTGGGCACCATCTGGGGTGGTTGGTAGCAGATACCAATCTTGAAGCCAGTTGGGCACCAATCGACGAACTGGATGGTGCGCTTGGTCTTGAGAGTGGCAACGGCGCCGTGTACGTCGTTTGGCACAACATCGCCACGGTAAAGCAAGCAAGTAGCCATGTATTTCCCATTGCGGGGATCACATTTCACCATCTGGTTGTTGGGCTCGAAGCAAGCCATCGAGATCTCTTGGACAGAGTTGGCCTCGTGCGATGCCTTAGCGGCGGAGACAACTGGGGCGTAGGCGACCAGAGGGAAATGGATACGGGGGTATGGTACAAGGTTGGTCTGGAACTCGTTGAGATCGACGTTGAGAGAGCCGTCGAAGCGGAGGGAAGCGGTAATTGAAGAGACGACTAAGTATTGCCTGTTAGCAGATGGCTTATGTGGAAGGCCAAAACAACATACCTTGAGCGATCAAACGGTTCAGGTTTTCGTAATTAGGACGCTCAATGCCCAAATTGCGACGGCAAATATCGTAGATAGCCTCATTGTCAACCATGAAGCTGCAGTCGGAGTGCTCCAGAGTCGTATGGGTAGTCAAGATGGAGTTGTAGGGCTCGACAACGGAGGTAGCGACCTGGGGAGCTGGGTAGACGCAGAATTCCAGCTTGCACTTCTTGCCATAGTCCACCGACAGACGCTCCATAAGAAGAGCACCAAATCCTGATCCAGTTCCTCCACCAAATGAATGGAACACCAAGAATCCCTGCAGACCAGAGCAGTTGTCCGCAACATGACGAACCTTGTCCAAGACTTGGTCAATCAGCTCTTTCCCAACAGTATAGTGACCACGAGCGTAGTTGTTTGATGCATCCTCCTTCCCAGTGATCATCTGCTCGGGGTGGAAGAGGCTTCGGTAGGTGCCGGTGCGGACTTCATCAACGACGTTGGGCTCGAGATCGCAGTAGATGGTTCGGGGAACATATTTGCCCTGACCTAGAGCACACCGTCGTCAGTACCACCTCTTCCGTGCTCCAAGCGGTCCTATGAATTCGTACCTGTCTCAGAGAAGAACGTGCTGAAACCCTGGTCAGGGTCGGCGGCTTTACGCTCATCGGTGAGGTATCCATCGGGCTGCATTAGTCAGACGTGTCAGTATATAGTCTCTAGTAGCTGCAGAGTACAAAGGACATGTTTCGGGGTCGTGTACACACCTGAATGCCGTGCTCTAAGCAGTACAGCTTTCATCATGCATTAGCCTCATTCTCGATCCAGTTCCATCAAAATCCCCGCAATCTGTGCATTTCTTCCCAAGGCGTTCTACAACTCACCTCCCAGCAAGAATTGGCTATCTGACAGCCAGCCTGGCCAACTGTGCGCGAATGTTGTCAGCCCAGCATTCTTTTGTGTCGCTGGTGGGGGTACACTGAGGGATGCAGAGGCGCGTTTATTTGGGGACTCACCGTTCAAACTGATGACTTCTCTCATGGTGACAGCAACGGACGGTTGATCTGGATATGCCTTTTAGTGGTCGTCTGCTTGGACGATTGGTAGCGAATTGAGGTCGGTGGTTGAGCAGAAGTGGTGGTCTGGGCGTTAGGGAAAAATCTGTGGGAGTTGTTGTTGTTGTCCCCTGCAGAAAGCGCGAACCGCGCGATCAACAGCGCTAATCGCAAAGCAGCCTACGTTTGGTCGGCCTATCAAAACATATCAACCTCGCGGAACACAAATACCTTTTGACTGGCCGAGCCACTCCGTAGACGGTGAAATGATCACGAAAACGTCCCTGTGGTCCCCAAGTCTATGTTGAAGCTGTCTAGGCTTAGCTATGCGGGTCCTGGCATACTTACAGAGCCTAGCCTGGTGCATCTTTCCAGTTCTCGGTAACGTAGAGAAGACAATTTTTCTTGCGCCTGAGGCCATCGATATTCCTCAACAACATCCACATCTCGATGACCTGAACTTGGAAGCTCTCTCGCCTTTGGATTGGAGTTTACGACGTCAAGTGTATGCAGCGTTCCCGAATGTGGAAAAACCGAAGGGCATCGAAGCCTGGTTTCTACTCGATGGACTAAGGTCACGCCAGCGATACGAACTTCGCATCTGCTGGGCTGCTACGGTAGGTAGGACTATGCGTCTTCCAATATCTTCAGTGACTTTACCAAGTTCAGAATCACAATGAGAATCAATACACAAGATTCAATCCATGCTAAGCAACAAACGCAGCAACCAACCTTATTCACTCTTAACACCTACACGCTAGCCCAGGTGTTTGACACGCCACATCTTATCACTTCACTTGCAGACTATTCTGAGTCACGTCGAGCTATTACCAACCCACCTCGACTTCACTACTCGCGTCCTACCCATCCCGAGACGTCTTCGATAGTCTTCCTGCAGCTCTCCGCTGCTGCTGAATACTTCACGACAAACAAATTGCTAATGAAAGATGTGCCACCAGTGAATGTTGATATCAGTATGTGCACTCTTCCCTTGGTTTCCGTCCGGGCAAACTGACAAACAGCTACCAGTCCTTGACCCCTACATATTGAACATATTTCCTCGCTCACTGCTGCCTACCGGAGGATACCTTGTTATCTTAGCAGTCTTGTCTTGGTATCTCTCCGGCTGCATTTGGCAAGGCCTCTATCATATCTCTCAAGCTCCTGAAAAGCAAGATGCCACACTCAACAGCCCGAGACCCAGCGCCAGAACCAAGAAAGTCGCCTGAACAGAAACGACAGCTGATTGCAGAGCGAGAGAATCAAATTGAACAACGCTTGCAGGCTGGCCTCCAGCTCCAAGCACTTCACGCTCTACCAGTCTACCAGCTCCCCGCCGAGATGTGGCTCAGTATCCTCAATCGTCTCGAGCTACGCGCCTACCCTTCTCTAATAGCGGCGACCTGGCACTTACTCCGCCATCACGGTATTGCACCTAGCTACTCGACACAACAACTCAAGACAATTCTCATTGGACCTCGAAGAGGCTTCTTCGGCTTTGTTGAGCATGCAGTGGATTACTCCAGGGACGAGCACCATGGATTTCTAAACTGTGCATTTCGCCGCTTGCTTATTGCGAAGCTTGCACCTAGGTCTGAGTTCTTTCGACGTTTCACTGATGTCACTCTCCGAATGAGGGGCGGCTTCGAACGTCTCCCCCCTGAGCTTCGGGACAGCATTCACGGCCACTTCGATATCGAGACAAATATAAATGTGGCACTGGCATGCTACAGATTCTCCGATCAGGATATCATGTGGATGACCCACGAGGAGGTTTGAAGGTTCTCATAAGCTTCGTTAACAGGAGTGGTCGTCGTCGTTTGAGAAAGGTGGCCGAGAAACCAGGGCCGATCTTGTGAAATTCGATGCACAAAATGTCTGCTTGCCTACGATCTAAAATCTCAACACCATAATCCATAGCTAAAGGTTGATTCCAAAATTTGTTAGAGCATCTTGTGGCTGAGTCTGAGGAGAAGGGCATTAAGCAGGCCGTATCCGTTTTTCTCCGAAGTCGAGCTTTCCGACTACACATTCAAAAAACTATTGAGGCGTTTTTAACTTACCGAAAGAGCATGCGTCCTTCACTAGAGATGCGTTCATATTACAAACTCACTTTATTCCAGTGTTTCCATCACAGTGGGCATCTGAGGCATGGTAACGCTTTGGAGTATTAGTAAACATCAAGCATTTACCTCCTCCACACTTTCAGCCAATTGCTGGTTAAACCCAGGGGAATGCGCAGGCGCACCCGCAGGAGAGTGGAGGTGTACAAAGATTACTTAACCCCAGAAAGATATTTCATGTGGTGATTTGAAGCGAGCGCTCACGCAGGCTGTCTTAATTTTCTGTAGGTTCCTTCGACGGACTCCAATCTGAACTATCACGTCGTTCGAATTGGAGATGTCGACAACCCAGCCTGATCTAGTGGGATCAAGATACCAGCCTCCAAGACGGAAGAGGGCGAGGATCTGGAAGAAAGAGAATATATTGCGACCGGGGGCTCTTGACGCTCAATATAACCAAAAGAGTAAATGCAGAGCAGTACGAGAATGGCAGCGAGAGCGAGAAAGGCCTGCACGATGGAGCCGGACAATCTCAGCATGTAGGGTTTTGGCATCATGATCTGGTGAATGTAAGGCTACATGTCATTAGGCTACGTGTCATTAGGCTATATGTTATCATGCTACATGTCTTCAGGCTATGGGCAAAGACTGGTATGGCATGTTAAGGATGCCGCATGAATATGTTGCTAACATCACAGTTCTTGTTCTCTTCGTATTTGTAATTCTTGTGCTATCACTCTTCAACGGCGTCTTCCACCACGTACCTCGCAACTACTCATCAACGGTCGTTCACGTTGTTGACGTCGATGGCCAAGTCGAACCCATATCAAGGCAGCACACAATTGGGAGGACCTGTGATCGTTCAGGCTACCGATCAGATAGCGCAGTCTGAGACGCATCATCTAGTGTACATCACCCTGCCTGCGTCAAAGTTCAAAAATGACCCTATAGCGGTGCGCCAGCCAGTCTACGACTTCTTATGCTGCTATCATAAATCAATGCGAACCCAAATGCACCCCTTCGCCAAGCAGTGGATCAGGGCATCTCTACGTATGATCCTAAGGGTGCGGCGCAGATCGTCTTCTTATCAGCAAAAGATCAATATACAAAGCCTACCTACCTTGTTCCGCAATTGACAGCCTTCGAGATGTCCGTGACAGCCCAGTTCGGTTGGATATGGGCACAGAATATCATGCAAAACACCACTGTCTCCCACGCTAACCTCGAAGCGGCTCCCCAAGCCGTCTCACCGGCGATTAGTTTCACCACCATCGATCTCCGTCCTTTTGGCCCGGCAAACGTCACACCAGCAGTCTCAATCGGACTCATCTAGCTGGTTATCATAGCATTCTTCAGTTTCACTTTCTTCCTGCCCATACACCTCAAGTACCTTTCCCCTCGTGGCCACAAGCCCCTACATTTCCATCAATTGATCGTATAGAGTTGGTTTGCCACTACCGCGGCCTATCTACTACTTATCCGTTGGACACTCCTTCGTTACATTAGCATTCCAAGTACCCTTTTCAGACGTACCAGCTTCAGCGACGGAGCCTGCTAGAAATTCTACCGCATATGGAAAGGCGACATTCTTCGTTTACTGGATGATAAACTTTTTGGGGATAGCAGCTTTGGGACTGGCGTGTGAAAATGTATCAATGGCATTGGGCAGTCCATGGACGGCCATGTGGTGGCTGATCTTTTGAGTCATACGTGAGCACAGGATTCTACAGCTTGGATCTAGCACCAAGATTCTATTATTGGGGCTATGCATGGCCTCTACACAACGGTAAGCTCCATCTTACTTCGCTTTTTACCTCCTTCTATGCTACGAAGTTAGAAAGCTAAGAATATTGACCGTAAATTCTATCAATATCCGTTGAAGCGTCTCACCAAGTCCTCTTCGACATGCATTCTAGTATTGGTCTCAACATCGGAGTACTACTCGCCTGGGTAGTCATCAACGCCGTGTTATTTGCTCCTGCATGCTATCTCATGCGTTGGGAGCAACAACGAGCAGCACACCAAGCAAAGAGAGGGAAGAAGAGTGGTTGAAAACTATGTCGAGACCACGGACACGGCATGGGATGGCGAAGTGATCCTGTGGGTTGCAGACACTTCATGATAACTACATAGCCTCTCTAATGTTTAATGACTCATAGATAGACCATCTGCAGTCGCCGATCCTGAGAGACAATGAATGTCACGACTATGGAGCGGAGGATCTTAGTATAATTCGCCTGCTCAGCCCGTCTCAGTCATCTGCTTATATCTACGGAGCCCATCGAGTGGCTATGTTAAGGTATTTTAGCTATTTTGGCATCTAACCGCAGCAGACTAACTTCCGGATGGAGCTCGTGGAGGGCTGTTCCGGACAGCCGTGGTCCACATAGCTGATTTCCAGCTTGTTATCACACCATCTCTTCCTTGCGCTCTGTACCTACGATGATCTCCGCCGAGACTGTTGACTTGTTCTGCCATTTATTTAAAGATGTCTAAAGGACGGTATGACGCTGCCTAGCCAAATCATGCGCAAGAGCGTGCCCTGTTGGCTTGGCTATACCCATTCCCTTGATAACACCCCAAGGATCAACAACGTCCCGTTCCAGATCTCGAGTTGATTGGTCAGAGCTCTCTCGCTTGCTTTGAACACGCCTGTGGTCCGTGTGCGCGCCGACAGAGTGGGTAACAGGATCCAAATGCCCGGCTGTGTCACTGTGTGAACACACACCCCACGCCTTATCCCAGGCGCCCCACAAAGCTCAACCACTATACTCGGCAACGCACGCGACTTGTTGATCGCTGCCGGCTAGCCTTAGGATTTGGGCGCTACCATCAATTGCAATTTGCCTAGATTCTGTTTTCCGCTAGCTCTTGTTCTATCTTGTACGTTAGCTGATTAGCGTACTACTTACAAGTAGCCTGTACTAATCATTTACTTTCCCTCGCTTGTACCTATTCATGCTGCTTGCGACCAAGATAGCGCGGCGCTCAAGTACTGGATACCTGGATTTGTTATTCATGCGGGTTTGCCTCAAACATGGTTGTATAGAGCAGGCGCCTGGCTGTGTTTGACACTCACTCCTTTTTGCGTTACATTCTGCGGCTTACCTCATATGTGCGTTATCGTTCCATTACTTCATTATTCTTGTAACAGATCTGCTCTGACGCGCGCGCATCTGTTGGTATACTTGCTAACCTGGGCTTAGCCTTGTTTTATGCGCAAGCGCACCTTGATGCGCACTAAGATCCATCCACCGCTACTTAGCTTTTGCGAGAAGATACCCGCATGCCAGTTGTACCCTCTTGACCCCTCACGTAGAAACAAAAGACTTCCCGTGTCTGCAGTCCACGGTCCACACTCAGATCTAAAACACAGATATCTACTAGATCACCATCTCACTCTACCAAGACAACCTGTCACGCAGCCTTGTCGTCTACAACAAGATACTGTTTTCTTCACCACAGCTATCATTTTGAGATCTATCATTTTGATAAACTACCATGCCTCGAGCTACTCGTCTCAACCTCCGCGTCGATACCACTCACAGTGCCATATTTCAACCTAACATCCGCATCAACTCCGTCAGCGCTGCCGTCCCTCCACCAAGCCTTTGCGTTAACACTAGGCGCTCGGCCAGCACCTCAACTGCCAGGAAAGCTCGCCCCTCTCGTTTTCGTCGGTTCCTCCATGCCATCTCCCCAACATCAGCAACATCACCCTCTCAGCCTCTTCTTCCTCGCCCACAATCAGCTTTTGGAGCCGACATGGAACAATTCGTTCTCGCCATCTGCACGCGGCCTGAGCAGCAGCTTTATGATGCTCCGGATGTCTATGAGGACGATCAGACGTGCACGACGAAGGAGCAGGCTCTTTACGATATCTCACGTCGGAAGTTGATGAGAGCGAGTGCAATGCCGCCACCGCCGCCATTGTTCCAAAGTGCTAATGGCTTGGGGAATTATACTGTCATTACAGCTGGTAATAGCTTTAGTGGATCGACACGGACACGTAAATGGAGCTAGTTCTGAAATGCAACTGGGAATACGGATACCTATCCTGAGGACACGCAATCGCTGTCCATGATGGTGATGGTGGATCCTTCGTGGCTTAGTTTGTTACGGACACCTCTCATTGAATTGAGCGAGCGAGAGCCAACCCCGAGGATGAATGTGGGCAGGTACCACAGCGAGCGGCAGTAAAGAAGATGACAATTTGAGTATCCTTGTCAATCATTTAGCAAGCGGGGAGGATTTTCAAGGGATAATTTGAGGCACTTGGGACTTTATGATTACCTTTGTATGCATAAAGCGCGGAGTCTTTCTGTATAGCTCATTTGGATATGATAATGATAATCGATCTGACCGAGTACGTTCATTCCAGACGACGTTAAGTTTGTTTTGGAGCACGCGTTACCTACGTTTCACAGTTTTCCGGTAAATATCAGAATTCACAATCCTGCAATTAACAGACCTCAGCGTCGGTTGACTCATTTGCGTGTTGGTCTTCTACAGATACAAGACTCTTTCTCGTCCCAGTTGCTGATCCAACAGCATGAAACTTCTGCATTGTATTCTTTATTTGGGGGTTTCAACTCTTGAAACGCTGGCTTAGACTGTGGTGACCGAGCGCATTAATACAATTTCTTGCGGACTTGCGAACACTGTCGATCCATCTGCCGTAAGCACTGCCATCACATCTGGTGGAAGCCTCTATTAAATTTACAATCACAGGTTTGGCCGGGCAGCCCACCATCGTCTTACGGTTACATCGACCGACGAAGACTGCATATTTAGCTGCTGCCTCTCATTGGATTTGATTCGTTATGATATATTACTCTGTACTTCGAAGGCTGTTAGGCGCTCTTTATCGGAAGCCAACGCTATAATTAGAGCGCCGGAATTGCACTTTTCTTGTCATCTCAAGCTTTTCTTCTGTCTGAATATTGATCCCAGCTTCTTCGCTTTCATATCCTCTACAGTTCTATTAACATTCCCTTGCTATGTCTCAACAAACCCCAGCCTCTTCTCTTGGAGACCCTACTATTTTTCAACTCCCCGCGCTTGCGCCACCTCCAGGGGTTTCTCCCGATATCGCACACCCAAAGAGCAGAGAGCCTTTACTGGTGACCTCGAATGGAATCCTATTAGCCATCATGACTGTATCCATTATCCTGAGAGCCTATACGAAACTAGCCATGGCTCGAAAGGTATCCTGGAATGATCTGACTGTTTCTCTGTCTGCGATTGGTGCAATTGCATTATATGTCTTCTTTGTTCTCGGTAAGGCGTTGCCATCCCGAGTGACAAATATCTGTTAACGCATAGCTTATCCCCGAAATCGAGAAGGGGCACTTAGGATACATCAATAGGAGAAACACGTCAGCGACCTCCTCAGTGACGATTTTCTCATTGTGAAGTATTCTCGATCAACAAGTGCTAAACCGTTATCAGACAAGTTATTTGTTCGAGGTGACCCGCAGACCAATCCTTTGGATCACAAAATCCACGGTTTTCCTGCTATACATGCAAATCTTCTGGCTTTGGTAATGGCTGAGGATATCGATCTATATTGGCGGGACGCATCCATGATTTTCTACATGGCTGTCACTATCGCCATGTTTGTTTTAGCTACTCCAAGGTTATAAGAAATTCGGGCGGGATCGTTTGTCTCGAGACGTCAATTCAGTTTAGCCGAGTTAGCCATTCCCATATCTTCGATGGCCTCGTGGTCGACGTCTTACTCTTGTTCCTCTCATCCGTTGCCGTCTACAACCTCCAACTCCACACTACCCGTAAAATCGGCTTGATGCTCATCTTCAGTACCGGTTCGATGTGGGTGGCCTTTCTCCCAGGTGTGAAGGCTAGAAATGAGCCCTTTTCACAGAGCTGTGGTAGCATCTGCAGCGAGCACCCACTTCCGCTACCTGAACAATCATTCCGAGGACGAAACCTGGACACGCCTCAATGTTGAACTTATAACGTAAGACCCTACCACCACAAAAGCCTTCCACGCATTCGCCAAAATGGAATTCGATGAGGGGCACCCCTAAGCCGGCCGCCAAGCGAGTTCCCAAAGGGTCCGCGAAAATGGTTTTAGGCTCTAGTAGGGGCATCTCCTGGGGTGGCTCTAGGGTAGCTTTTAGGCCCTCATTGAATTTCATTATAGCGATGACGCGCTTTCCTAACGTCCGGCAACTTATAGAGCTATCTATCAGCCTTGTTGAAAACCAAGTGGGTGTCATTACCGCCAGTATGCCTGCATTCGCTCGCATGCTCCACCACCACCTCCCTCCCTGGAGACAAGCCAAGTCGCGCAAATTTCCGCTCCGGAAGCTCAATTCCCAAGTTGATAGCACTAAGCATTCAGAAATCGCCTTAGCGAGATCAGGCTTCGAGGAGAATAGAATCAGCTGCAATGAACACCCGTCCATGTGGCAAGGATGTACGCCACAGGAGATTGGACCCCATAATTTCAGACGGATATTTCGAAGAGCGCAGAGACAACAACCGAAGGCGGGATGCTAGAGGATGTCGGTGAAGATCTCCAGCATAGCTGCTTGCAGATGGATTACGCGGGTGATGAGGAGTCATGATCTGATGTGTGGCGATTTCATCAAGTGTCGTTTGAAGGGTCGTTACCGAGCAAGCATAGGGCTGCAGATATCGTGCAGTCATTCCAATTAATGCATTAATTCTTGCCCGAGCTCCCATTTTGATCGAATTATGGCACACTCGACGATGTCTCATCTGAAGATCTGCACAGCCGTCCATCCAAGCACGGGATGTAGTAGGCACGGGGTCTAGCCCTTGCCAAGCCAGGGTCAGGCAATCGCATATGCTCAGCATATGAGGCTCTCACCCCGGCTGAACTTGCCGCATATGCGCGTTGACCCTGGCTCAACTTTGGCTCTCGGGGCTATAGGCCTTAGAGCCTACCAAATATACTAAGCATATGCTCAGTATATACTAACGAAGCGCCTATAACGTAGTTGTTTCAGGGCTTTTGGGCTCGTAATAGACGTATAAGAGCTAGATATAATGAGATTTATCGGTATATGCTAAGCATATGCTATCATTCCTGGGGTCCTTGCCCTGGAGCAAAATTTTGACCCCAGATGAGCTCCGAGCATATGCCGAGCATATTCCTTACCCCGGCTCAACCCTGATATTAGCGCATATACTGAGGATATACTGACCCGGCCGGAGAAACTCTAGACCCCGTCCGAGCTACAAGCCCATGCAAGCATTGTGGAGCCATACCAAGATTTTAAATTACTTATCTCTTCGTAGCCAGTCACTGGCCATGGAATCTCCTTCTTTCTTAGATAGAACGTTGGCATGTAGCATGTTTGTTGTTTGATAACGAAAGGAGCGATTGATTCGTGAACTCTGCCGCACGAGAGAGTCTTCACGCAAAGAAAGGCGTTACATTCGTTTCCCTATTCTTACTGGGACTCTTTCGATATAGCTAGATCCACCCACACACGCCTCAAGACTGTATGAACTGTGATGGGCACTAGCGTAGCAAAGATCAAAGATCAAAAATTGGTTGTTGAGATTATCAAAATTACTAGCTGTATTTGAAAGGCCGTATTTTACTACACGCGCTTGGCATGAGCCCGGCAAGAGATACACAGCGCTACTTGCACTCCCCCCCAACTCACAATGTAATGATAAAGGGAACGGCTTTCCCATTAGACAGCATGTATGATGAGTGCCATGAGAGTGCGTGTCAGCCTTCAAAGAACCGAGTACCAGCACTCGTCTAGCACGCCCTCTACCGAGTAGATGTAAACACGCAAAAAGACCGTCGATCAACGACACACGCCCCCGTCGCACCCTCGTCCTCACAGCTATCAAGATATGCAAGCAGTTCCGCTCGCGCCGCCAGGATAGTGGCTCCCTCTTTTGGGCCCGCAAGCTCTGCGAAGACATTATCCATACGGCTACGATGCAATTCGTTGCTTTGAATAAGTCCCCGCGTGCCCGAATTCTACTCCGCCTTCGAGCACGACGATATCATCACTACCTAGTGGAAAGTTCCGAAGGTAAGGATGTTGGGCTAGGCCAGATATCACCAAGAACAGAGTCGGGAAGCATATGTCAAGATTGTTCAAGGACACGGTGGACGAAATGCGGATGATTTCATGCCCTGCGCAGATTCCAGTGGCATATATTACAGGGGGAAGCGTATATCATGGCAGGCTTCCAAAGCCCGCCGAGAATTCCCCCCACTTTAGACCATTCAAGGCCGTCTCAGAATCTCCATTGCTACCGACATATAGGCATGGACACGCACCCCTTCTCCTTCTAGGAGGTCCAAAATTTGACAGCTCTGCACTAGGGGACGTGGCCTCTACTTTACGCATGGTCATCTGATTAGCATTAAGGTCCTTGCAAGGAGATATGATGCTGTGGGAGGCATTGAATAGAAGACAGCAGCATAGAAAACTGAGAACATGCATCGGCATGGAACATCAATTCCCGGAACAATTTCTGGCGCGAGAATGATGGATTTCTTGAACCCCAGCCTAAATACCCAGCCATGGAAAGACCTCGAATGAAGCCCTTCGGATGTTTTTGACACCCAGCCTATGTGTCTTTGTGGGACTGAACTTCCCAAGAATCGCAAGGCGTAAGCATGTACCACGCCAAGGACACAGTGCGACTGATCAAGGCATCACCTCTCGCCCGGAGAGCAGATCAAGAGTTGGGACTTTGCTCATATCAAAGCCACTCCCCTTTTCGAACCGCTGCTGGGCCTTCTTGTCCTGCGCATACTTCATCGCGGCATCCCTCACTACTCGCCAGTCTAATTGAGAAATTCCCACTGCCTTCACATCCACCTGGATCGCTTTCAATGCCCTCTGCACCCAGGTGACGCAATTCCAAGCATCATCTCCCTGCACTATGGACACGCTACGTAACGCAGTCACGACACGCTGCTTATCTTTGACTTTGCCAACCACTAATCGAACGAGAAGCATGTCAACTGGCCCCAGCGCAATGCTGCGCGCTTCATACTCCCACATACTTTGTGTGGCCCCAAGTGGAATGTTCTTGACGTGATATTTAGTGCCACGCTCAGTCACTTTGTTTTCGTCTTTTGGCCCGGTTTTCATTGCCCAATGGTAGCTAACCGTGGCGTTGTCAGCTCCAAGGACATGATGTTAATGATTTCCTATTTTGAGGTGACTTACTTATCCTCAGGACCTGGCGTCCCGGGACCGCCACCATACAGAGCAACGTAGAGGCGATCCTTCTTGGAAGGCATAATGTCACCGCAAGACGACTGAGGATGAGCATGTCCTTGAGGTTACCATTGAACTAGAGGTTTACTGCGTCTACGAAGCGTCGTGGATGATGAAAACTCGTTGTGATAAATCTAGCTCACAGTGCAAAATGTCAAATTCCTGGTACTCCGCGTGATAGGAGTGCATGCGGGTCCTCGAGTGGTTACACAAACCAGAGCCAGTTGATCAGCGTCCCGCATTGAGTAGGCAGTGGGGAGAGAATTCGCAAAAAGGGAGGTGAGTACAAGCTTTCAAGAGCGGGCACCGGTTAAAATGCAACTATCGCGGCTAAAGGCGCCCTACTGTTGTCCAATCAATGGCACTGTTCAGTAAGAAAGGACCGAGCATTCTCTCTTGCATTGAGTATCGCGCACACTGTGCTACAGGGGCATCATTCGGTATTTTCGTGTCACATTGTGTTATTGTAACCATTGGGGATCTTGCGATAGCTCTACGACTTTTGGTTGCTTTACCTTCGTACAAAACAAATTTATTCTGCTCAAGTCTCCTATTTTTGAACAGGTGAAGTCGATACATCAGAGCTTCCTGCTCAGGGCCTGCGGCCGAAATGTCTCACGCCACGCTGGTGCTCTTTGTCCACGTTAGTGGTCTGTGCAATCAGTCGACCACACTAAGACAACCACGACCGTGTCTATGCGCCAAGTTAATTTTCATCTGGAGGCTTTTAGTGCAGATAAATCTCCAGCTTCTCGTAGTGCCACGGAAGTTTACCCCTCTGCGGTCGTCTCCATAAAAAGGAAGTGCGACCTCATTTCTGGTGGCTCAAAGCTTAAGAAGGAAATATATCAGAAGAGGGTCCAAATTTTCTCGTTGCAAGAGACTGTACGTTTCATATCCTGCACAAGCACCATCTTGACGACAAGTACTCACGACCATTCCAGGAACATACCTCGGACCATGAACAACAAAAATTCAGACCCGTCCTGTCTCCACAAGGAACGCTACGCAGAAGTCTCACTGTCGATGCCCGACATGCCCGCCATCACCATCTCGTACGCAAATAACCTCGAAATTCTCTTAATTGACTTCACGATCTTGTATACGCTCATCGCTCTCCTTTACACAGTCAATATTCTTGGGTTGACTGATTGCGTGATCCTGATCTTGGATCAAAACTTGCCCGCGAAAGCATTTGCTTTTGTGCTCAGATCTGTCCAATTCTCGTGGCTCGCTCGCCTTGTTAGACTTTATCTCGGTTTGATAGGGGTGATCCTTATGCTCTGGCTGTACTGGCAAGGGCTTCATCCTTGGAAGTTCAGCTACTGTGACAAGTCCAAGGCATCCAAACCGAGAAGATCCACCACGAGAGGAATTCCAAACGCCGCAGTCAGCGACGCACATAGAAACAGCTTGCACTGAATCCCCCGCTTCGCCCATCTACCACATGATGAAGGCTTTGTCATATCAAGCAGAAAGGTCTCATAGCACAGCAGGCAGCCTGCAGCGCCGACGATTGCAAAGGAGCCTGGCAGCTCAGAGATCTCGCATGCAAAATAGAAGGGGGCCACGAAAGCTGGGACGAGAGCGACGACGAGCTGATATGAGCGCTGTGGACCGAGGAAGATGGAGAGACTTTTGAGCCCGAGGCTTGCGTCTTCGGCTGTGTCTTGATTGCCGTATACCAGCTCGTGAGCTCTGCGAACTGTTCAGCCTGTGCATCGGCAGGATAGTTTCCACTACGTGGAACTTACAGCTCAAAAGCGAACTCAGCCGCGAACAGCAATCCCAGTAACTGCCAATCCACCATCAGCTTCTCAACCAGTCCCGTCCAACCACGAGCCAAACTCCCCCCTCCCCCGGCTTCCCCACTAACCACTTCCGAAAACACAAAGACAGCCCAACCCTGCAGCACGCCCACACTGATCAAAGCCGCCCCAAAAAACTGCGTCAAGCTCGTCCACCGCTTCAGAAACGGATACGGCACAAAAATCACCACGCCCACCAACACAACCCTTCCAAATTGCTCCCCAAGCAGCGCATCACCCAACGCCCACGTAACCACGCTCTGCACCGCTATGTACGCGCATGCCACGTCCACACTAACATCCCCATTCGGCAACGGCCTCGCCTTCGTGCGCGAGACCCGGGCGTCATAGTCGCGGTCGATTAAATCGTCCCATGCGAGGCCGGCGGACCGGTAGGACATTACGCATACGAGCAGGCGCCAATAAAGATCTGAAAACAAGAGCAGGATTGTTTTTGCAGAGTGGATCTGTGTAAGCTGTGGCTTGTGCGACGCGAAGAATAGGATGAGGGCGTAGATAGCTGGGGCTGGGAAGATAGCCCAGCCCATGAGGGTGTGCAGGCGGCCGAGACGGATGCAGGCCCATACCGTCTTTGTGAGGGATGTGGGGGAGGGAGAAAGCGGTTTTTGGGTGGGGGATGCCGCTGCATTGGCAGAATTTTTAGCCATTGCAATTACTTGGTTTCTTCGGGAATCTCGTATTTCAAGTGTCTGCTCTTCGAGTGATGCAAAAATGTCTATGACATTCACAATAAAAGATGATGATTGGAGAAATCATGAACAGAAAAAAGCAAAAATCATGACGGAACCGCTCAACCAGACCAAAGCGGCAGGTGCGTTGTACATAGCTCGGAGACTAAAACATGACTGCATACAGCAAACCCCTCGAAGGTCCAACGATTGATTCTTATCCGGATGAACACGTGGTAGCGAAAAGAATTGAAATTTCTGTTGGATGGGTGGTCTTGGGGTCCCGCTGGGAGCGATTGATGGAGTTTTTGCAATGGACTGCCAATATGTGGGTATTTCGGGGTAGTCTGTATCGGTGGGATTGATCTCTGTTTTTTAGTGGGTTAGGGAGAAGGTTTGTTCCTGAAGTGACACGAAGGCTCAAGCTGATGGCGTGATGGTTTGGATTCCGTTGTGGTGAAGGATCGTGTGGGGCAGTGCGCGGGTTTGGTCTTTGATGTGAAGGATATTTATCTTAAGGCTGATGCGGTGGCTGGCTGATGAAAGGAGGGGAAGATGATAAGAATTTTGATTGATGGAAAGGTGGTGTATTTCGCTGCAGAGTTAGGTAGGAGAATTAAACAGGAATGCGATAAGAAACGAGGGAAGCGGACATCGTGAGTACACGGATAAAATGATTTATGAAGTGACAGCACTGCTAATTTTCTGACTAGTCAAAGCCGCTACTCTTATTCCTCAACTTGCACATTCTCCAAGGCAAAGGTTCCACTCCTGGCCGCTTACATGATCGCCCGAATCGTAAGCACTTCCTTCAGCCGTTCAGCTACTTCTGGGAAATCTCACCGTAATCTGCGGCAGGTTGCAGAAGATTTTGCTATGATGATTATCATTGGTCAAGCCCACCTAGTCTTTGGCGTGCCTATGGGGTTTGAGGGCTTTGGAGAGACGGCGTAAGGCAAGCACGTCATGATCAAAATACTTGTCAGTGAGGGGGCCCCTAAGCGAGCCTCCAAGCGAGCCCTAAAGGGGCCCCCCGAGAGTGGTTTTAGGCGCCAGAAGGGGAATCTCCGGGGGCTGCTCCAGGGTAGCTCCGGGGCCCTCATTGACAAGTATTTGTCGATCATGGCGAGGCAAGACCGGCCATCCAAGTAGATAGACAGCCAGTCCCTTTAAATGGTGGGAGAATGTTGGAAGTGCGTCTCCCATGGTCCGGCGACCCTCGAAGCCGTTGCCCTAAACCTAATTATAAACGGGGAACCCGTCGAACCATGGGTCAATCGCTGTGGTGCCTGCACTGGCTTATGGTACGTAGGACGCCAAGACCGGGCACTCGTACGAATCGACCCCGTTCACTCTATCGAACGAGTCATCCGCAGTGGGCCAATCCAACGCGGCGTTCCTGGCATGCTTCTCTTCAAACTGTTCCTTGCTCTTAATCCCATAATGATGTAGAGCCCAATAATCATGAGTGATCGGAAACTTGAAGGGGCCCGCGGGCTCTCCATGCTCGCCAATTTGCTTGGTCCCATTACCCGTGCCGATAGAATGGACATTGTGGATTACATCTACCAAAGCGAGTTTGGCGAACATCTTCACGTGCTTGTTCTCTCCCTCTTCATCGTTGACCACGCAGCGAGTGAAGCCTTTACGGGGGCCGTTTTCGGGGCGTTTCTCAAGGCCGTTGCTGTTATGGGTGAGCCACTGGGCTGCCACAGCGCCTATGTCTTCTTTTGTTTCCCAGAATTTGAGGTGTTGGACCAGTGTAGCGGGTTTTTTCTCTGGTTCCGGGTCGCGCATCTCGAGGAATTCGTCTGCGTCGAGGTAGCCCATCCATGTGTGCTTGTCACGATGTGGTTTCGTACATCTTTCCATGAACATGTATGCCTGAATGTCTTTGGGTCGGTCTCCGCGTGGAATGTAGTCGAAGGTGATAGCGGAGGAGGGGATGTCGTAGAGATTTTCGCGCTCGGCGAGAGGAGGTTCGCTACCGTCGTCGATGACATAGAAGCGCCGGATCCCATGATGGTAATAGTAGTGCGTGAACCATTCTGAGATGTCGGGGTCGGGATCTCGCACGCCGAGGCAGATGGCTATGTATTCGTCGTTGTCGGCTGGAGGGAGGGGAGGGAAGGGTTTGGGGGTTGAGTGGAGAGCGTCATCTTTGACTTGTGAGAGGGTCTTGTCAAGTTGGGAGGGTTTGGTGACGGTAGGATGAGAGTGGTATACGTCCTCACTGCTGAACCATGCTAAGTAGCCTAGTATTAACGACACGGCCATGCATGCGCCAAAGAACCTGAGGTCGCGGCGCATCTTCCATCGATTCTCATTGAAGGTCCTTTTGTTGAGAGTTGTGGGTTGAGATTCGAGTGTTAGCAGAGGCTCCCGTGATGCTTGTGCCATCTTGAGAAGGACTTATCGCCTCCACTGTAAGGATGCAGAATGGACAATGCAGTTGAAAGAGGGGTCGAGCGAATGAGAAAGGTACTGAGGCGTGCATGCCAACAAGCCAACACAGAGAGCTACAACATTCCCTCATTATTGGACTCGTATCACGGAGATAAAGTCTTACGTGAGTGGAAGCAGGGCTGACAACGCGAAGGATGTCAAGAATGGCACAGGAGTTCATACAAATCGAAGTGCAGGGGACAATCGCCCTTCAACAGTAAACATGGCCCCATTTAAGTGTTGAAATGAATAAGCCAACATCCAATGCGCCACGATATTCTGAAACTCAGAATCCTGCGGCGAGGCTCGGAGCCTCTCATATTCCGCGTGTGGTTAAAGCCCAACAAAGGCAACGGATTAGCGTCCATTTGGCTGGTCTGGGTTGGTCGTCCCAGGTCTGAGAATTTGGACATGAATGTGAGAATGCTCGAGACGAGAAGTATGATCAGCACAGTGCTATATCTGACATGCAACAACATAGCCCGCAAGTCGCGACAAAGTTATTTGGCGACGTAAGTACGCATCGGCTAATCAAGAAGCCAGATTCTCTGTCATCGGTCTCATTGCACCTTCTCCCAGAAACTGTTGGAATGGGAGGAATGACTGGTTGATTATCTATGGAGGGAGTGGTCTACTTATGCGATACGCCAAGCATACTAGGGCTGAGTATTGAATACTCCAACAGAAACGACGTAGCTCATTAGGAAAGCCATCATCTGGCTACGATCATCGGGACTTGGACACCTGGTTTATAAGAATTGAGTGTGAATGTGTGTCTGTTGTGATACAGAGACAAGTGTCAAATGATTAGGAGGGTGCTTGCGAAATTCGTTATGGCTAAGCTAGCGTCGGTTAAATGTCGATCCGGGAATTGCTCCACTTCTAGCCATGTCAGGCTAATCTCAAAGCGACGGGAATATCCGAGGATCCAAAATCTGTACGGAGGATGACGCCAAAAGTCCTGGGTAGCGTAGAAATTTACCCTAGCCCTAAGCGCTAGTGCCCCCCTGAAGAGTTCCCGTGTCTTTGGGGTAGGAGTGCCCATGACTAGCAATTCGGAGGGGTTGCTCTAGGGGCCTGTCTAAGGAGATGTCTAGGGTATTACCCCTATCTCTTGGGCACGCGGACCTTGGAATTAGATTTTTAGGCTTCCCTCTCGCACTCCCCGAGAAACTTGCATGGGGCGCAGTATACCAATTGTCCAGGCAACCCTTATGGGGGCTAATTATATGCCAAGCCACTACAATACTTAGCGTTTGCCAGGACTTTTGGCGTCATCCTCCGTAAATGTTCGAAGCTTGCAGACAATCAATCGGACAAATCGATTACTTGAACTCGGCTAGCCCACCATATAGCAATGGCCGCCGTCTACAAGTCGCTCTCGAAGTCTTCGATTCCCCAAATCAATTCCACCAACGGCGCCATAAAGAAAAACAAACAGCGAGTCCTAATCCTCAGCTCTCGAGGCGTGACCTACAGGCATCGACATCTCCTCAATGACCTCTACTCTCTCCTCCCTCACAGCCGCAAGGATGCAAAGCTCGACACAAAAACAAAGCTATATCAGCTCAACGAGCTAGCAGAACTTTACAACTGCAACAATGTGCTTTTCTTTGAGGCAAGGAAAGGGAAGGATCTCTACATATGGATGAGCAAGGCGCCCAATGGACCGACTGTGAAGATGCATCTACAAAATCGTGCGCACCGCTCCATCTCGCTCTCGAACCCTAGCTGATGCTCATCTCTGCCCAGTACACACAATGTCCGAACTCCACTTCCCCGGCAACTGCCTTAAAGGCTCCCGCCCCATTCTCTCCTTCGACTCCACCTTCACCACCACCCCGCACCTCCAACTCATCAAAGAGCTCCTCATCCACATCTTCGGCGTGCCCCAAGGCGCGCGAAAAACCAAGCCCTTCGTCGACCACGTGATGGGCTTTACAATCGCAGACGGCAAGATATGGATACGATGTTTCCAAACAAGCGAGACTGCTGTCTCCAAGGTTGATGCTGCAAAGGAGAATGAGACAGGTGAGAAAGCGGTGGTGGCGAAGGGAAGTAAGAGGCCTGGAGATACGAAGATCAGTCTTGTGGAGATTGGGCCGAGATTTGTTCTCACACCTATTGTAATACTGGAGGGGAGCTTTGGGGGTCCGGTGATCTACGAGAACAAGGAGTTTGTGAGTCCGAATCAGATACGGTCGGAGTTGAGACTGGGGAAGGCTGGGAGGTATAATCGGAAGAGTGAGCAGGGGCTGGAGAGCAGGAATAAGAAGGGCGAATTGGGGCTGAGGACGGGCGTAGGGGTGAGAGAGGTAGATGAGCTTGATGAGAGTGTGCTGTTCCGATAGCGTATCACAAAGGTTTTGTTCCGGGACGATTCCCCAAAAACGATCAGGATCATAAATGAAATCTTACGTACAGCAGTGCGCCCTACGAAGCTCTCACCTCGTCTAGAAGATTGAAATTTTGTCAACCCTAATGGAATCGAAGAATATGTGATGGGTTGATGCCACTCATCTCCACTGGAAATGTAAATCATGGGAGTGCTTAAGAACGGGGCTGCACGCATGGCATATAAGGTTTTTGAACTTATGATGATTGAATTCTTGAAACCAAGATTTGCGAGCTGTCACCTTTGATCCTGATAGGTCTCAGAAAAGGGCACATTTTTGGGCTGCATGGGGCCCGAGACATAAGACAGCGCCCTTGCATCACTAGTCGGCGACAACCCCAAAGCTTCAAAAATCGTCGAAGACCTCCCAAGCTTCAATCCCGCATTTCAAGAAGATGGACAACCAGTCATGAATCCTCTCTGAAAATGGCCCAGGATATATCATGCAATCCCATCTAGGAGCTGGCGAGTTTGATGACGCTTACCTCTCTTCGTTGGCCGCAGCCTGCTGTACGGCGGGCCAGATAGCGGTCCTAATGTTGACAAGAACGGTGGCAGTGGGGACAAGAACGGTGACAACAGGGACAACAGGGACAACAACGGTGATGAGAATGGTGACAAGAACGGTGACAACGGTGATGGTGACTCCGACAGTGACAAGGGTAGTCTGTGCAAAATCCACCATCCTTGGTATTGCTACGTACGAAAACCGATGGTTTTGGCTCCTCGAATTTGGCTACCAGTCGTTTCGAGTGCTTCGGACCTTATTGGGCCTTTGCGTGACGTGGTCCGTGGCCCCTTTTTTGATGTTTCTCCTTCACTTACGAGTCTGCGCAGGGAGCGAACGATGGCGAAACCTCTACACCTGATCCAGAAACCAGCGAAAGTCAAGCTATGGTCTCGGCGACAAGTGAAGTCAAGGCCGACGGGGATCCAGTCCAGACTCGCCAAGCCATCGCGGCCAAAAGGTTCAGAGCTCGTGATACGATTGTGGTAGAGCAAATACTCAGTCATCTGATCGCGAGATTGCTTGTCCATTACGGTTTCATCGAGACACACAATTGGATTCATGTTCAGCCAGCGCTGGCGAATTTTATCAAAATCGCTCTATGTGCCTTTTACGGGTGGAAGCTCAGAGTGGCTCCGCAAGATATAATCTGAAATGGTGCGCATGGTCGGTAGAGGTTTTGATGTCGGGTCTATGGGGATGAATTTGCGTCATAGCAAGGATCAATATCTGGAATCTCGTAGAATACCCAAACTGGCGCTACATCTCAGACAGTTCGGCCAAATTGTTATCATGGCTTGGCAACCTTCTATACGTGTGTCACACTGTGTCCCACAAGGTTACTAGCGCTCGAACAAGATTTGCCAGTCAAGATATAATCACAGCGCCGATCCGATCGAACTTGGGGCCAGATGTCGTCACCTGATCTATAATAATCTGACAGCTCTTTCAATTGCTAACCTCTATCGTAGTTCGTGCCGTGGGTCCACACACCCTTTTCACTGTCTAATGGCAGGGTTCTCGCATGGCGGGCCGAATGGAGGACATCGAAGCTATACCATACTGGATAGAAGTTGCTCTTTAAACGGCTGCGGATGGAAAGGGATAACAGATGCAATGCACCTAAGACTAACCAGAAGCTTGGCATTCGGTATAGACATTATATACAAGAGGTATTCGGAGACCCTGATCTTTCGTCATTGTGTGCGATGACTTACCGAATCTTATCGACTTTCTACTCATTTCATACGGCTGTTTGCCACAATTTTTTGTCAACACGGCGCTCTCAATCAGTATCAGGGACCCTTACAGCGACGAAATTGATAAGGCTGGAGGAGGCGAAGGCGCTCCGACCTGGCATCAAGCGTACAGGCTATTAGATCGACTGCGCAATTTGCATAGTATACGGAACGTCTATATTAAAGGACCTATCTCTGTACTGCAACAGGCGGTCCTGAAGAAAGATTTGGGCAGATCTCAGCGAAGTCTGCAAGAGCTATTCAACAACGTATTTTCGATTAAGTTGGACGCAAAAGCGACGGTCGAGGCTAGCGATTTTGGATTGGCCATCGAAAAGCTGATCGGTACACTTGACGCCTGGTACAGTGTCGTATCCCAAGTACCTGATGCAGAGTCTAAAACAGAAATTCTTATAGGAGAAGTTGGTGGCTATACGTTGAGACAAGCCAAAAAGTCGTTAGAATTCACCCTCGGGAGTGACCTTACAGAGGACCATATCGAGCTTTGAAACTATGAGAAATTGAGCTTCTGGGTAGACCGGACCATCGAAAGACACATCGACGACGAAGAAAGACTGGGAAGATCACCCATGGGAGGACATACACACGCAATGATTTACTACATGAAAGCACAGATCCTTGAAGCTGGCCTTGTGACGAGGCCGGGCCATATGGGGTACGGCTATCGATTTGACTACATAGTCGAAATTCTGCATGAAGCACTGCGTCACGAGCCTGGAAACAGTCTGGTAGACGCGAAATCGAAGCAATGGGAAGTAGAAGTGGGATATTCCAATACTTGGAGAGCCTTAGTAGACGACTTTGATGGCATGTATAAGAGGGGCTGGTTTTAGGCTGCGACATAAGATGTCTATCAAACATGCAGGGGATTGTGAAGCGGTATGAGAGTCACTTTGAGAGCTTCTTCGGGTGAATTACTCGATTCGACCACGTTAGATTCTTAACGTTAACCGACTTAGGAAATCAGCTGCAAAACAATGGACTCTGTGCAACGATATGGCTGTGTGGAGACTATCTGGTACATACTCGAACAAGAATGCGAGAGTGCTATCCAGTACGAAATGGTCTCTACCCATTTTCCGTGGATACAACGAATGTACGGTTTCCTCAGTACCCCATATGACGAAGCCTTGATCCGATCCCAATCTGTTTTATATAGCACTAGAAGATTAGTGTTAGAAAAGCGCTTGCTAACTTTTAGAATTTTCGGTCCCGAATTGACCACAAGCCAATACTGGAGATCGGATTTACTGGTTTTTTGTGTGTGCAACACTCTCATCAGCATGCCCGTCTAGGCCAAGAACAAGTAATACCATCAAACTCATTCCCATTGTTACATTCTTGGCCAGTGAACATATCACAGCTAAAGCAAGCCCCGATAAGCGGATTCACAATAGTATAGCCGTCGAACGTCCAGAACTCTCACCCCCATTACCGTGCCAAACGATACATGATCGCTGAGTAAATATGCATATATTTGGGCGCTATGAAATGCATTATATGTAATCTGATGGCGTATTGCATGCGAAACGCCCATCCAATCTAGCTCGTAAGGTCCAATGAACCCAGAAATTCGGAGATGGGTACAGTATCCAAAGCACAATATACATATCTGAACTTCTTAGCCCTTGCGATGACATTCTACGTTTACTACGGTATGCAGCCTTGTAAACTTTACTTTGATCAGCAAATACAGGGCATTCAATTGGCCAACTTACGGCTGCCGCCCGTTAAATAAGGTTTATATCGCTAGATACCGCAATACACTGGTCTTTTAGGTCTCCATCTGATCAACCTGGAAGCCATCTGGCATTTCCCAACGACATGCAAGATTCAGCAAACCTTGGACGGTCTTCCTATTCTCCAAGTCTCCGTCCCGAAATTTCACCGTGGCTTTGATATTGCTCTCGTCTGGTTCACATCCAAGTGCCTCGCGCAGCGCCATAAAATTTGCTTCGGCGTGGCAGATTCTGGCTTGAGCACTCTCCTCGCCAAAGCCCTGGGCGTGATGGATATGCGCGCAGTAGCCTGTAAACCATCGCACCGTCTCGTTTAGTCGGAATAGCCCTCCCAGTCACATCTCCGTTGCTCACAATCTCGGATATGACTCGGTGCAGCCACCGATGTGCGCTTTTCATACTTTCCAACCTGGAAATTTGCTGTAGCAAAGCCAAGACACGTCTTGAACTCTATTTCCTAGGAGATCTCGATCAAAGTCCATCATGCCAGTCTTCCAGTCGAGATCTCATCCCCATCGTAATCCTCCCACAGAAACGCAAAATTATTCAAGTCGTCGAGCGTGGCTGTCAACTCAAAGATGGATGAGCCAATATTGCGCCCACTATTGATACTATCTAGAGTATCGCTCATGCGGCCATAAATAGTGTAGATTCGATCGCCTTCGCTTGGAGACTGGCACTTCATTCTAGCAAGCAAGTTTGTCCTGTACTGCTCGCTGATAAACCCCTCTAGAGCCACAGTGTCGAGACCCTGGAGCGGCTTTAGTGGCTCCAACAATCTTATCACTTGTCTTATCCGAAGATTGGCATTTGACGCTGCGAGAAGGGTCTTTGACATTAGCGTCAATGAGTCCATGTCGCGCGTATCGCAGACCAGCAGCAGGCGGCAAAATGCAGGTAGATCGCAGCCAACCACTGTGAAAGATTTCTCGCAAGTATAATAGTAATGGATCGTCTATTTCGAATATAGGAAGAACAAAATTTCAATCTTCATTACACAGCGCATCGGTGGCGGGCCACTGTTATACCTTGCCATTACAGGAAGCCCGTACTCCCAAAGACGAATTATTTAATAAGCTTTGTAGATGCCGGTACGAACAAAGGAAGTTTCCTTGTAGAAGATATGGCTGGCTTCCTTGTACTCTACAATTGCCTGTTGAGGCGAAGGATCGAGATTTCAAGTTCATACTCGGATTCAAATCTCGTAGTGTACTATGATATAGTCAGCTAGCATAGACCTCGGTAATACCACTCACTACATCTCTCACTCCTATCTCGTTGCCGGGTGTTTTTTGTAGAAAGAAGGTAACGATAAATCTAGAGGCGGATCGCCAGCGCTAAGTCAAGGAATCGGAGTGGTTTTTCAAGGGAGGAAGCCATAATTGTGAGTTATGATTGTAGATCTGGATCTAATCTTTGATCGAGGGGATGGAAATGTGATGAACTGTAGCATCGGGTCTGGTGCTGGGCTTGGTCCTGGGGCAATGCTGTTCATCAGTCGACCAAGCCTTGAAGTGGAGGTTGAGTGAGACTGTAAGAACGCAAACGGCGCTATCACATAGTAGAAATATAACGAATTACCTTGGGGTTGTTTAGGTTCATTAATTGAGTCGACCCTCGCAATTGCCACTTCTCATTTTCCATGAAGTTCAGTCATCAGGAACCTCTAAGTGTTCTCTCACATTGCCCTACCGCACTCTACATCCTTTCTTAGAAAATCCTACAATCGTGCCCTTCTCAGAAAAGTTGGACAAGTCGAACGATACCCGTTTCCTGCGTAATTGACTAACGCCCTGTATGCATATCTCACAAGAGACTTCTCTGCGAAATTACTCGCCATCCCTTGCACAACGTATCTGCAGCATCAAGCCGATGCATTCATTTTTAGCAGCGTCGACGACGCTGGTGATTGTACGCGAGCGTATATTGGAGGTAGCATTAAGAGATTTCGTGCACAACCACGGCTCTTGCACTCTACTGTTCTGAAGCTTTTCCTTGCCGATTTTGGTATGGCTGAGAGCTGTTTCGTTCAGTATCACCCCAAGTATTTGTGAGCGGACTAGTGCAAATGGCTGGGTAGCAAGTGGGACAGGTTTTTCTAGACTCAATCTCCATAACGGGCATGGAGAAGCAGGGACAGAGGCAGCATGTCTTGATCGTATATACTCCATTTATCGATCTTCCCAACAAGACATGGCCACCAGTGTTTGGAGAGACTATGATATATCGTTCCCGCTCTAGCTTTCTTTCCATCATCTCACAGTCCAGGTCATTGACCAAATTCCTGAACTTGTACAACAACTCAAAGAGAGGAGACTCTCCGAAAGACGAGATAGACCTACACGCTTCATGGACTCTCTCGAAGAAGCGTCTATATGATACTGCTGTTCTATGTCGGGATGCAGCATATGTGGTTGTTGTATGTTCATCATGCCTACCTAGGCATTTTTGATCCTGGGAGCTTCGAACCTTTCCCAATTGCCTGTCCCGCGAAGCAGCGAGGCCCCATTCATCCACGGGCAGTAACTCGTAGGACAGGTGTAGTCATGCAGGCGATCAAGCTCCGTTCCATCGTCATGGAAGAGGCAGTCGCCCTTGCCATTGATGCCAACCAACACTCTCCGCCTTCGCCCATCACAGAGCAGCTAACATCGCTGCCCTTATGCCTCCTCATGTATATGTGTGCTCAGGCACGTCTTCAACCCCAGTTCCTAATCCACTCCTCCATCCCTTTCCCCTTCCGTATCCTATCAGCATTAACCCTAATCGAATACTCCAACACACTATCCCCCTTTGCCCCCGTTGGCTCCCCCACCTTCTCCCCCTCTGGAAGATTCATACTACTAGTACTCTTCGCATCATCGAAGATCTGTGGCCACGGCGCCACACACTTCAGCGTCCCATCCCCACATTTTGACCCAATATATGCATCAATCATCTGATCCGTGCCATTCGCCACCTCCGAAAATCTTTCCGCACCTCTTAAGCTGATGGCGTAGGCTTGTGTGCAGACGCCCTTTCGGACGTTGGAGACGAGACGCTGGGTGTCTCGCCGTGCGCTTGAGGGGAAGGGTTCGTGTCCGAATTTGAAGTTTACTAGCTGGTGTTCTTTATCCCGTGGGGGCACGGTGGGGTCGGCATAGGGGTGGAAGTGCTCGCCGCTGACGCCGCAGCTGCCAAACCAGGTTAGATCCCAATCATTGCCGTATGGACTGGTAATAGCATCGGCAGACGCGGGGGCAAAGGAGGAGTTGGGGGAGGAGGAGAGGGAGAGTTCGGAATTGGGGATGAAGTTCGTCATGCTGGCGGATGCGGCTGCGAACGCCGCGAGTTGGTCTTTGAGGCGTGGGTCCCAGTCCACGTCGCCTTCGGTGATGAGGGCCGTGGTTACGCGTTCTTCAACAAGCCTGATCGTTTTGTCAGCGGGGCCAAGGGGATTTGTATGGGGTAGTGGGGATAAGTTACATGGCCCATGCTCGAATATGAGTGACTGCGCAGGCGAGATCGCCTTCTCGCTGACCGTCAGGGAAATTTGGCGGTTTCTCGTCTTCCACGTCTGTGTCTCTGATGCCGTCACGCATGATCAAGTCAATGTTCGTTACATTGGCGGCGCCTAGGAGTCTTCTTATACGGTCTGTGCGGTCTGGCAATTCTATGGAATATATACGTTGAAACTGTACTCGCGGTCAGAGAACATGTGAGGCAAAGGTTGCTGAACCTCATACCCCAAGAGTTCTGTTGAATATAGGATTTGCATTTGCAGGCTCGACTCGTGAGATTCTGGGAAATCCCCTCTGCCTAGAGACAGAGAAGAGTAGAAAGGAGCAGATGCTGCCCAAGACGAGGTATGACAATACTCGAAGGGTCAGGAACGGTGGGAAAGAAGAAGTGGAGGCTATCATGGTGGAAGATGTTCTCGAAATGTGGGGAATGCTACTCGTAAGGAGCAACAGAAAAAGGCATTGCTAAAGTGAACAAAGTAGATAAAGTGACAGTGTTACGAGTATTCCATTTACGGGAGCCAATCGCTCAGTGCTGAGAACAAAGAATAAAGAACAACAGGCGTGTTCCTACAAGTGGCACCGTGTTCGATGCCCCCATTAGCCTCACAATTGGGACCGACGCTAATGAAAGCACTTCACACCGGTGATTGGGTAGACCTTGAAAATCCAGGTTCGGGTGGATGGCTTCGGGCGCTACGGGCTCTAATATTAGGGTTCGGGAAAGATTAACCCGCGGGGATCCAAGCTTTGCGCGAAGCCCTAAAATGCATTGGGGGCTGCTCCCGGGGGAAGCCTGCCGGGTGCTTTAGGGCCATCAGCCGGAATTGCTTGGTGCCCGCTGTCAGCTTCTCCTTCTCTACGCCACTGCCCACGAATCTAGCTCGCTGGTCCACACTTTCCCACCTTTCGTTACGCGTAAAGTTGCATTGATATAATGCGTCCCAGGTCGGTCCGTATGGTTTATGGTGTACCTCACGGCAGAAAAATGACATTATCAGGATCGATATCCCTCCTACAGTGACACGCTTTGAAGTACGAGCAAGCTATTCCATTGAGGGACCTCATTGGCATCGTCTCGCTAATCGAAACCTTCTAGACCATGCTAGCCACCGAGCACACGGTCGTTGCATCAGGATGTATGGCACGGTTTTCCGGTCGTGGCATCTACCACTCGTTCAGCTCTGTCATTTATCTTTGGTTTGAGCCAGCCCTGTTGACGCACCTCCAATATGGATCTTGATCACATCCATCATCCGAGCCGTCCTCAAACAAATTCGAGCGAGGCGTGTACTGCATTTCCTCATCTTTGACACGTTTCCCTTCCGTAAAGGCTGGCTGGCAAGCATGTGTTGGAGCAAGTGGTCGTCCTTTAAGAAGCACGTGCATTGTCCAGGACACGGCCGTGATGAATGTTGCCATCAAGACCGCACATATGACGAAGAAGCCAATCCAATCGAGGATTGCTCTGAGAAGGGGACTCGTCTCGGTGCGGATCCCTGCTCCACTCTCTGAGGCATAGTAATTTGAAGCTATATCTTTACTGTTTGTGCCGCCGAAGAGGAGCGAGCCTGCTTGGATTTCGTAGCGGTGGTAGAAGACCATCTTGCTGCACCCAGAGCAGCTGAGGGACCGTTTGAAATGGAAGTGGGATTAGAATACGCTGTATGGTGAGCAAAATCTTTGATAGAAAGCATCGAGGCGCACGTCCTTAAGATTTCATTGAAATGCTAGGACTCTATGGAATGTTGAGCTATTTTGAGACATTCCGCATGCATTCTTCATTTTTATCGTCAGCCACTCACACACAATTCCCATCGGGCAACGATTCCCATCGTTCGTTGTCCTCACGTCTGATGTACACTGCCGCTCTGCCTCCTTCTTCTCTATTTTGCCATTGCACTCATCATGAAGGATCTTATTCGTCTTGTTCGGAATCGGTAAGAGCCTGAGCCAGCTCCCAACCACCCAAATCTGCCCTACGATCGCGAACAATGCACGACGAATTGCAGCAATTGCAGTTTGAACATGAACCACTCCAAATCTTCGAAGTATATGTATGAATCTCATTCCCATATCCTCTCGCTCAACCAGTCCCTCTCCAATGCATAAGCACCCACCACATCCGTCTGTAAATCTCCTTGTCTCTGCGTCATTTGGTAACACCAGTCCCGAGTGTGAGCATTTCCCAGCTCCGCTACGTAACGTAGCACTGGTAATGCGACTATCGCGCAGGTGCCGACAAGTGCGATGGAATAAAAGACGAAAGCGAGGCCGAGAATGAGCCAGAAGAGGAATGCTAGGCTCAGGTCTGAAGCCGGAATACGGTGGTGGGGCTTGTCGATGAGAGGCATGGAGGGGAAAGATGGGTTGAGGGGCCCATTATGGAATTTCTTTGTAATGGTTGGTTGATATGATGATTTACAAATGAAGAAAAGGACGAATTAAAAACGAAAACGTTGGAAGATGATTATTCGAGGGGGCTTGAAGCCAGGCTGAAATGGAGCGCCCAGCATTAGGGAACCGCTACGTCGGTTCAGCCACTCTCTTGTTCTTTCACTGTCGTCTACTCATGATTACAACTCTTATGCATCAACCCATCATTCTCACTCTATCCAATATCCGTCTTCCCTCAGGCATTCAGTTCTTCTAACCATCTGATCAATCCACCTTCTCCCCTCCCTCCTTGCACGTACCATCAATCGACTTATCTTCCACCTGTCAAGTATCCCCCTTGTCATCCAGTACGACCAACTAGCTCATGGCTCGCTTCCTCGTCCCCACCCTCAGCCTTGAAATTCTTTCTTTCCCGATACGCTTCCAGGGGAATCACAACCGCCATGACGCATAACATCAACACCAGGATTATACACCCCACAATACCCCCCCATACCAGAAGAATCTTAGTGATAATCCATAGGCCCCTCATGCTCTGATCGAAAATCTCCTTGAAAGAGGGATGGTCACCGGACCGCGCGAGGATGGAAGCCATGCTTCAGGCTTTGTTCTTTGGTCAATTCCCGTGCGGTAGGGTGGTATGCGAATTCTGGATCGTGGTTTGTAGCTTAAATCGGGAGACCAGGTCGTAGTAGAGATGTTCGAAGGCATTTCTGCTGCAGGCTCAGATGAAAATATCCCGAAAAGGGTCAAGAAATTCGCGGATGTTTACGGATGAGGGAGGCGCCCCGGAGACGATTGTACATCGGCTAGTGCACCTCGTTGGTGAGCAGACTTATTTGCTCTACAGCCTTTTCTTCCCCGAAACGTTCATCTAAACTCTTTCGGCGGTGGCACCACTGATTCGTCTGTAGCGAGCTTGGGTATCACATCCACCGAGTACCTGATCATCAAACAAAGCACCGGATGTGATGCCATAAGAATAATCTCAAACCTCAGACGCCTAGCCTTGCCACTTTTTTCACACTCGGAGATCGTTCTACTCCAGCCAAAGAGCACTCGCCTCGATCTACGATCAACAAAGACCAGAATTTCCGTGCAGGGGCTTCTGCCACATGCTCCCAAATCCGGGAGTCCAATTAGACGTAAATTATTCGGGTCTGCATGAAGAGGTTTGAGTGATGATTCACTACTCGAGTGTGCTGATTTTGCCGATTTGACATAGCCTGCCGCTATCGTGGCTCTAGTGTCTGCTATATAGAGGCATGATTGGGGCGGTGATGGTGATCAGAAGCCAGGAGATGAAGGTGGCTGAAAGTCTGCCCTTGTTGATTTCTGGGTGGTGTCTGTGAGTTAGACAACGTCGAAGCCGACTTGGAGGGTGCTCACAGGAATGAGGGGTAATAGCATAAGACAACTATCAGCAGATCGTAATTCAATCGTCAACATGAATAAAACGATGAACATGACAAGGAATCCGATAAGTAGCAATGCGCGATTCAAAGTTGACATCCCTCGGACAACGTCGACAGTTCGTGCATTGCATGTCTCAGATACCGTTAGATCAGCGTCTCAAATCGCTTCTACAACAAACATCTTCGCGAAAGCATCAAATCAGCCGTGCTTGAACTACACTGCGCAACCCAAACTGGAACATCCTCCAACTCAGCCTCGCCCAACATCAAAACTTCTACCTCCATCTCTACTCCTCAATATCCTTGGCTATTCACACTTCTCCAATCCTCCTCACCGTACCCAAATCCCCCTTTCCAGCCTTCTAAGCTACTCTCTCAGCAATCGGACTGACTGCAGGGATTCCGAATATTGTATCCAGTCCGCAAGGCTGAAACATGAAATCCGAGAAACTTCTAGCAGCCCCAACATACCCCCTCGAACCCTTTACAAAGCATCAATACCTTGTAATTCTGCATCTATAACATTTTTGCTTTCCGAGCCCCAACGTCTCTATCTCGCCCCTTTCCCGCAACCACCACGAATCAACTCTCAAAGGGCTTTGGAAGGAGATGGTATGGAAGGGGCTCAACTCTCCAGCCGAATAAGTGTTTCATTCAGCTGTGCGGACAAGTTCGACTATAATGGATATAGGAAGTGCATACGTATCATCCAGGTTGCTGAAAATGAAAGCTCTATTCCAATAGCCTTGACATAAGTCTGGAACGAACAGCCATATTCTATATTCTGCAATTTTAGGCACGCAGTGAGATTCATGTTCTCTCTGATTTCGAGATTGTGTCCGTTGAGTAATTGAATAAGGTTTCGAGCAGTGGAGGGAGGCTTTCGTTGTAAGGAGCGGTGGTGCATTGGAAAGATTCCAAGGCTGGAGTGGATCGTGAACACAGTGCTCACAAGGATGGAAGGATTGGGACGGCTGCTTCGTGCGGGCTAGTAATCTGCTATTGGGCAGGCTGGTACATCAATTGTTCGGTGTACAACAACATGTTAGACCCTGGATCAAGCAATGTCATCTGTTGAAATGACTGGATCTAAGAAATACATCTCGAGTTCAGGCACCGTGTCTAAGTTTCTTGCCAAGCCCTCGACTGCCTGGCAATCCCACGCTTGGTTCAGTAGTGGTCTACTTCCAGCAGCAATTCTCTCTAGGATTCGTCCTCTCCCGACGACCCTTCCTTCACTGACTCCTCTGCCGAAGGTCCATCCTCAAGCTCATCCTCAGGCTCATCCTCAGGCTCATCCTGAGGCGCATCCTCAGGCTCTTTGGCAGGATACACTTTCTGCAGGATATCGTTGATGTCATCATCGCCGTAGAAATCGAATTGGCACGTTTGATCCATTCTTGGACCATTTGGCTGGGCTAGATTTGCGGTGGACTCGTTCCACTGATCGCTCCATTTTTTCGCCTCTGCGATGCCTGATTCCCCTCCATCTTGCATGACGAGATCAAGATATGTTGCCATGTCTACGATCGTGTATTTTGGGGGGCTTGAGCCCACAACGGGGGAGACCAGCGCGTATCTCAATCGCTTGAGGGCTCGGAAATGTTGGTTCCCCGTAATTGGAGGGCTTTGGTCTGCAGCATTGGCGTTCCCCTTGGTATCCCATCCTTGGTACTTGTCAAGCTCCGCCTGATTTTTGATATCATATGCTTCATGAACAAGGATTGCTGCCCATTGACCTTCGTTCAATGAGAGTTTCGCCTTATATTTTACGCAATGATGCTCACGCCGTAGCGCAGCGCTCAACGGCCCAACGCCATACCCAGTACCCTGAGCACGCGGAGAGGCTGAGGCGAAACAAAAGGCCACTGCCTCTGAGAAACTTTTCTCGCGATACAGGAGATAGCTTATTTCAGCGCTGATCCATTTCAGCAATTGTGAAAGGCTGTGTACAAATGTGCCCACAGGCATTGGAACATCCAAGGGGTATTTCGAGAATCTAAGGTGGGAACAGCCCGAATAACCATGGTATTCCAGTGGGTTCCAGTCTATTCTCCCATCTGCGAGACGACGTTTTGGGTCCAGGGCTGCCTCTCCACAAATGGCGATGCAAATCAACTGCGATACGTTTTTGCTATGGGTGATTTCCAAGGGAGTTTTATATGATTCGTAGCGAAAATTACCAAGAGAGTGGACGAGAAGTGGTTGCCGTAAGAGTTCTGAATGGTAGACATCGTAGTTGCTAAGATGTGCACACACGAAAGGGAGTGAGATTTGAGTGTTCTCAAGTAGGACCAGAGCTTTCAGCGCGCTATGACGACGCATGCAGAGTATGGTCCGTAGATCTGCTTCCGAGATATCGGGTCTGTTCGAGAGGTTCAGCACTGTCATATTGCCTTTCTCCTGGAGTTCAGAAACGAGGGTCCCAAGATCCTTTGCCCTGATAGTGATGAATCGACTTAGATCCACTTCGGCTTCTCTCTCAAAGGCTTTGAATAACAAGTGGAGCACAAAGCGGGATGGTTGAAGGGATTGTGCTTCGGCAAGCAACTTACGCTTCAGCTGGAGACTGAAATCTGGAAGATCCTCTGCTTGGGCTAGTAAGCTTGGGTCATCCTCGCTGGGATCCAACAAGTAAGCCAAAAAGGAGTCCAGTGCAACGTCTCGCAGAGCTTTTATGACCGTGCCCTCTAGAGACGTGCTCACTGTCCCAGTGCTCTGAATCTGGCTTGAGTTGTAAAAACATTTTGCGTCTGGCCATGTCTCCTGAAGGGCATCGGTTGTCACAACGTCCGCTCCCTTGAAAGGCCGGAGGACTGAGGCGTAAGCCTCTGGCTCCTCAGACTTGATGTCATGGTAGGCTTTAAGATAGTCCCATGCGGAAAGTGGGGTCAGACGGTAGACTCCCTCTCTCCCAGGTGGGGCGCGGGTGGCAGGAGTGCGGATAAAGCAATAGCGGACATGGCCTAGGTCACTGATATCGATGACCGTAATTCCTGTTGGCCGCGTCAATTGATAATGGATACGACGCGACGTCCGCTTTCCATTGATCCTGAGATCACTCACCATCATTGTAGCCGTGCCAAGTGGAGGAGTGGTTGAAACGCGCAACATTAAAATTGTTGTAGTATCCAGCATTATTAGGAGCGGCACCTTTGAGCAGACACGTAGCAATGAACGGAAAGGGTACACGGTCATACTCCACGACACTCTCCTTGTAGTCGTCCGAGTCATTGTCCGAATCATTGTCAGAGCCTGGCCATAAGCTCTCTTCGTGGTCCTCAGCTGCGATGAGTTCTTGCTGGATTGCCATTCGATTAGTAGGGTCTTGAAAGATTCGAAGGAAATCGGAGCATCGTCTCAGGGTTCCGGAGCCCAAGGTCCAGTCATGGGCGACAGCGCATATTTGGCGGTACCGCCTATTGACTTTAGCAACAAGAAGGAATGCGTCAGGCTGACCCATAACGCAAGCTTATTAGAAGAGGGATGTTGGAAGTCAAGGTGGGAATTCAAGTACGGGTTGCGGGAGAGGTGTGACTGGTACTCATCAGGAGCTCATCACGCAGACGAAGTAAAGTTGTTAGGAAGAAGACCAGCTAGGAGAGGTCTAAAAAGGGATGATGACCTAGCTAAATAGAGATGACAATGGTGAATTTCTTGGAGGACTAAGAGACAAGATTGATTCGAAGAGTGAATGTGAGATTAGCTGGGTTCCTATCACTTCACACAAGGCGCAAGGGGTAGGAGAACGAGAGTAAACTCTCTGGCGGTAAATTATCATACCAGCCTTAAAAAGAAGCTCGCTATCGATGTTCTAGCGTGAGCTATTGTGGTTCTATACTGTAGTTTGGAACGTGAAATGGTAAGAGGACGCAATTGTTCATATCTTGTGGTTTCAGAATCGATGCCAAGCCCAGCACGTGACCCTCAGTATCTATCAAACATTCCTCCCATCTAAACATAACCTAGTAGCAATGGGATGGCTCTGGTCCTCCCCAAAGGAATCCTCGATTCCTACATCGCCCACCCCAGATCCGAGTCCAATTGATTCACCCAACCAACCTCCTACCTCGCCCTCAAACACAGCACCCTCAGAAACGGCTCGACCCCCCGACCCCGAGCTCGAAGCCTTCCTCTCCTCCATCCGCCCCTCCAACTCCCAAACCCCCAAACGCCCAATCCCCGGCTTCCCCACCGCCCAACCCTCAACTTCCCCAACCCACTCCACCACCTCCCCTTCCCCCTCCTCCTCGGACACCATCACCCCCGCCCACCTCTACCCCACCCACCTATCCTGCCGCTCCGCCTTCGACACCGCCTTCTACTGCGCTTCTCTCGGTGGGCAGTTCACCAACATCTACCGGTACGGCAGTCTGCGGCGCTGTAGTGATGAATGGGCTGAGTTCTGGTGGTGCGTCAGGACTAATCGGGGCTTTATGAGTGATGAGGAGAAGGAAGCTACTGTTTTGAAAAGGGCGAGGGATAAGGAGGTTGCTAGATATAGGGAGGGGGGGAGTAGTGAGGATGTTTGGGAGCCGAGGCGGAAGATGATGAAGGGGGCGTTTCAGGGGGACTATTGGGCGGCGATGGAGGAGAATGAGAGATTCGAGAGGGAGAGGGAGGGTGGATTGGTGGATAGGGCTGTGGAGAGGGAGGTTTGAGATTAGGATGGATGGATGGCAGATGCAGCTCAATTGAGGTTCTGGCGTGGGGTCTAAGAACAGATGCGAAAATGGATATATCCAGGGCACTAAAGACATTACGCTACTCAGTCATCATCCTCTACGCCCATCAGCCGTTTCTCCGCCAGCTCTCCGATTTTCTCTTGCAGCACCGTTCTCCCATATCGCCCAGCGACCTTACCAGCAGCTTCGACCATCTTCCCGCTCCGGTCCTTCATCAGGCCGACGATTTCCAAAGCCTTCATGCCGCGCTCTTCGCCTTCCCGGCACTCTACGTTCAATAGCTGTAAAAGAGATTTGTCGACTTCAAGCTCGCGTCTGTTGAGCTCTGTACGTTGGGTATTCGTGGCGTTCGTGGACGAGATGAGGTCCTCGAGTAGCGACAATAGAAGAGAGCTGCGAACAAACGTTTCTTCGAGCCTTGGGCCTTCGAATGCAGCAGCAGCATCTTCTGAATCTGCCGGTGGCTTGGCGCTGGAAAGCGGTACCTTGAGGTCAAATTCGTAAAGGAGAGATTTAGGGAAATAAGGATGTTTATCGCCGCCTTTCAGGATTAGACAGTGGAATTTCTCTTGCGCCACGGCCACTGGCCAATACGTCTCTTGCTTCTTTCCGTCGGCGAGACGGTCCAATTGCTTTGTATCCAGGACCGGTACCCATCTTGCTTGGCCGGGTGTCCGCCAGTGCTGGAGGATTAGGAGGACGCCTGTGGAGTCGTATACGCAGGGATCGCCGTTGTCCGAGAAAAAGACGCTCTTGACCTCTGCGCCTTCGGTCAAGGCTACTATGTCTTCGCTCTGGCACGCTTCGTCTCTTTTGAGATTCTCGATTGTGTACAGTAATTTCGTCAAACCATCGCCGCCAACAGGCCCGTTGCCCATCGTTAGGACATAGTCTCGCCATGAGGCGCACGTCACTGTTGGCGAAGATTTTTGACGGTAGACTCGGAAAGGTGTGCCGTATAGGGTGAAGGTACGAACATAATTGGCGGTGGTTGTAACCACAATGTAGGAGTCGCTCAAAGATATCGAGGTGACATCTTCGCCGGCTGGCAGCTGAGTACGCCAATCTACCCTTGCCGTCCAACTCTCGTGTGGCCGGTAGTATACCATGGCTGGATTGCCATTACCAGGCGGGCAAGAAAATAGAGTACCATTTTCGCTCAGGCATGCCTTGTCGTATAGATAGGGGTCAGTGAAATGGAAGTTCCGATATTGTCCTTGGTCCTCAAATTCCACTGTTACTGTGTTGTGCGTTGTTTGGTCGACCGTCCAGACAAATCCTGTGAGGCTCAGACATAAGTACTTGCGATCGCCTTGCCATGGCGTGCTTCCCGGCTGGAAAGATCCATGGACTTGCGGCTGCCATGTCTGATGTGTCGCTCTCCGCTTGCTTTCAAAGCCATCGATGGCGTCCAGGTGGCCGTTGTTGCGTTTTCCATATCCATTGACCTCATCCAAGTAACCACCACCATCGTCGTCACTAACGAAATCAAGGTCATCGTCGGCAGGACCGAGAATTTCATCTAGAGAGTCTGGTGTGCCTCTTCTTCTAGCACGGAGCTCTTTCGTGTCCTTGACGCTGTTGGTGAGTCTGCGCGCATTTCCAGTAGTCTCTGAGAGCGGGTCCCGGGTGAATGGTGCTGGTTGCAGTGTCTTCTCGAGAAGGGACGCCACGTCAGGTTGTAAGAAACCCGGGTAGATGAAGAGCTCGCCATCCGATGTGACGAATGAGACAATATTCTCTGTTGGGTGCCAAGCAACGTTGATGACATTGGGATAGTCGTATCTGGAGCGTTGTCAGCACAAAGGCAAACGTAGAAGGATGGGCCTTTTCTACCTTGAAAGGATCTTCTGGGTCTTGGTATCCCAAAGCAAGATCTTCCCATCCGTACCAGCGGTCATGAGCAATGCCCCATTTGGTGACCATGCCAATGTGGTGACATCTCCCATGTGGCCTCCAGCAAAAGCTTTCTGGCGCTCTCCATCGCCACTGGACACCACCTGGATATCTCTTATCGCTGTTGGTGCAGCGAACGCCCTTCCGTCTGGATGCCAGATGGCGCGAGAACTCGACTCGGACTCGATCTCAAGACTCCTGATCAATCCGTCGACCTTTCTCACCAATTCCGGCTCTTCAGTACTAAAACGATACACGTATACGAGACCGTCTGTGCAGGACGCTGCGATGTAAGAGCCGCTTGGATCGAATGTGACATGCTTCGCAGGCTTTGGCAGGCCTCGTAGGTACAAAACTCGGTAGGTATCTATTATATTCACAATCTTCACATCAAGCTCGCTATCCGACATCAGCAACCAGACATCTCAAATGGGGCCACGACACCCACTCGCTGGCCACTGCAGCCCATTGACCATCTGGCGAGAGCGCAATATCCCGAATTGGTAATGTGCATCGCGTGAGCATCTTCTCATACGTGTACGTATCCAGCGTGTACATGCAGACTGTGCCATCTTCGGAGCCGGTAAGGAAGAAGTCATTCTGCGCATCTCCTCAGCCATTGTTCGCGAACCACATAATTTAAAAGCCCACCGTAGCAGCAACTGCAGTGTTGTTCTCTTGACAGTCGTCCAAATTCGTAGGTTCGCCATCAAAACCCGTCTGGTAGACTCGGACCACATTGTTCGATCCAGCTGTCACTAATTGCTTTCCATTCGGCGTATATGCGAGAAAAGTAGGGCCGGAAGGATCTGGAAGACCTGATCAGTACGTAGCAGTACCAACGAGTCGCTGACTTACGAGCTGGACGTCCGCGTATTCGCTGCTGAGTGACTGTCGCCATTGCGTTGAGATCTTAAGTTCTATCTGTCGAGCAATTGCCTTGAAGTCGCGAGACGCGTTGACGAGACGCGAACCCCTGTAGGAGGCTAGTGCGGGGGAACTTCGGTAAGTTACAGATCTTGGCATCTACTAGGTCATTGGCTCCATCCTTGGAGTTAGTGGCGTCAAGCACCGAAAAGAATAGCTCTACACCAGAGTCACAAATAGGCGATACTTTTTCGTATCAACATCTCCGTTCAAATTATCCTGCTGTTGGAGTACCACATTTCCTGGACAAGCAAATTCCTGCCCGTCGCTCCCGAATCAACCTCACTGATCTCCGTTATGTGGTTCCGAAGCATGTAAGCGCCTATGATTCCTTCAGATGAAACGGGCTTGGCATGTAATAAACGATGCTAATAGAGATAAAATGCCCCACCTTGAACCGAGATAATACCGGTGCCGCCGGCAATTTCGAAATTTTCTTAGGCCACACACGTTTGTTTTCCAGCCCAACCTTCTCGAAGCCGTTAAAGCCTGTCGAGACGAGGTGAGGCAAGCTTATTCAAAAGAAATCAAAACCGCTATCGTTTCAACTGGGTTCTATAAGAGACACTGAAGTTCTGCACTACATTTTTTCCGCAATTGCATGCTTTTTGTTTTACTTTACGATACATAGTTCTGGAGAGACGATCTTTTTCCTCGCCCTCGAAACAAACACGCTCAATTTCAGACAATGGTGAAATTAGCGACTTTGCGGCTGGAGATAGGACCAGTTGAACGAGGAAAGTCTCGAGGATGCAAGATAACCCTCGATGAGAAAATTGACGGCAGAACGGCAGGGTTTCATGGCGGCGAAAGGTTGGGTGAGATAGCTCTACCAGCTCACGGTGCTGCGTTGCGATATCGTTTCTTGGGCGAAGAAAGGATAATTAATCTAGATTCTTGGGTAGGTGCGTTATGCAATGTTGCTTTGAAGACTCTAATGACAAGCAGAGTCAATGGAAGCTCGAATTGGACGTACTAGACCAAGATCCACGCGAATGGACCCGCCCTCCTATTGAGGAAGCTTACAATCCATATGCTCCTTTCAATCAAGATTTTCCGGACTATAGGATGACTAAAAGAGCTGGCGCGAGTTCACCTAGCAGTATCCCCAAACCTGATCAAAACCCCCAATCTACCATGAAGCCCGCCGAAAAGCATCGACCAACAGAGGAGGCCTTGGGCACTGAATCTTCACCAAGAATCGCACCGAACGCGAAAGAGGAGGATGTCCACAGACCATTTCAGGCTTCTCCAACAGTCGACGGGAGCAAGGTCTCTCTTTCCCCCAAGAAGCGCTTCGCACCCCGTATTAGAGAGATCCGCGTTCGACTTCCACCAAAAGCGACACGATCATGTCCAAACCCATCAGCGTCCGGATTTGCCATCGCACCAATCAGGGCCGAAGGCAATACTGAACCCGCGCTGAGTGTTAAGCCGTCCACTAATAGCAGGGCGGTCGTCCGATCAGGTCAAAGTGCCAAAACTTCATGCGTCTTCACCTCCGCTATGGTTGATTATCCTCTTTTTAGGTCCGAATTTGACACTCCTGCTTCTAGAGCCCCAAGACTCAGTGAGCACAAGTCCAGGAAAGGCAGACCCAGGCAAATTTTCAAAACTCTGATCCCGAGAAACGGCACTGCAGCTAGAATACAATACGAAGGCAAGAGTCTAATCATGTCCGATCTATTCGAGCGTTGCAAAGATGTCGATCTCTCTTTCAATGCTATCAAGACAGCCCGTTTACCGAAAGCGGAGAGAGACTTGTTCGAACTTGACAAAGACGTCGACCTTCTACTCAATGCTGTCATGGCGAAAACTTCGCCGAACGCAGAGACCCTACTTGATTCTAATCTTCCAAAGAGTCTCGGTTGCGAACCTGCTACGCTATTCGGCTGCGTGTCCCATGAGTCAGTTCCCAATTTTTGTGACGACTACCCTTATCCTGAAGACTTGGCCAACAAAAGGCAGATTCCTTCGCCTGAAGGACAGGAGGAAGTAGAGCTCAGCAACAGTGATGAAAGTCCCGAGAGCTTCGACACGCCTGATCTTAGAGTAATGGACATATCTGCAGACAAAGTCCAAGAGGGCAAGCTTGCCAAAGACGTTACCAATCCGTGGATTGACAACGATTCGTCTGGATCGGAGGCGAGTTTCTACTCTCTAGACAGTCCTCTTGGCCCAGCGGAGCTCGATGTCGGAAACGAGAATGTGACGGACAACGTTTGGGCCAATGCCTTGTTCTAACGTTTTGAAGATAGTCAGAATGAAGAGGTGGGCAAGGCAATTGAGAAGGGCATCAATGCTGCACCGAGATTACACCTAGACAAGGACGGGCAATATTGAGTCTAACAAACTTTCTCTCCAGAACGCAAGAGTCAACTAATTATCTACCTTCATTACGTACCTGTATTCACCCTTCCTTCCTCGTCTTCACTCTCTGCTTCACCCCCAACCCTCTCACCATACTCCCCACAACACTAACAAGCACCCACTCCGGTCCGGCAAAATGCCAAACGCCGCCACCTGCAAGAGGAGTAAGAAAGCCATTCCGTGCTATAGCGCTAATAGAAATAAAATTCGGTAGCGATATCTCGGCATCGATCTCGTCTCAAGCTGCAGAAATTATGTTGGAGGACTTAGAATCAACGTGCCGCCACAATCGCTTCAAGCCTAGTCTACAGCTATACTGAGATGCTTGCTAATCGTGAGAAAATGTACAAGGAAATTACCAGTAGTGAGAGCGATGTGGTGGAGGCCCACAAATTGAAGCGCAGGATCAATACTATGCTCGTTCCTCGAGCTCCTATACGAGTTACGATTATATACCTACAGCTTCATATTACTTATTATAATTTATCGTCATAACAACCTCGCTGTCTGGCATCCACGAATGACTCCACTCTGGGTAGCCAATCGGCAGATCTACAACGAGTGTATTCCAATGTTCTACGTGAATGGCCTTTTTTATATCGATGCCCTCTTTATGGGAGACCTTCGGCTTGTTCCCTCACGAGCATCTATCAACGCACTTCGTACGGAATCGTACCGAGGGGGGAATTATTTGGGAAAATGTATCAATCCAGAGAGCGCTAAGCGTACTATGAGACATCCAAAGGAGTACTTCTACAGCACAATACCAGATCTCGTTTGATAGGAAGTATTGGAACAGCGTGATACTAGGGCATGCTCCGGAAAAGGGCAATTCTCCTAACGAGTCCGAATACGGTTATGACAGTCATTACAGAGGGTAAACGCCGAGAACAAGATTACGAGATTGTGAAAACCCTTGAAGAATTGGAAGCTCGTTACTCGTTATCGAGTCAATATGATAATAGACGTTCGATCTTCAAAAGCTCCAAGGTATCCTCGATGCTCTCTGACTCCACATACTAATATGCAGATCACAGCTACTAAAGGCTTTCCAACAGGACGAAGGGGAGTTCCTTCAGCGAGGCCCATACCCCGTATTCAGGCAAAAAGACGACCATGAACTATTTGCGAACTACCATCTCTTCTCACTTGGTGGTCTCTATTACCCGTTAGCATCGCACGATCTCCACTAACCCTGGGCACGCGACCACATACCGTCATACTTGGGAGGCAACTCCTCATCTGCATCCTCATTGCCGTGGTCCTCATGCTCCGTCGCCATAAGCGGCTGCTGCACCCCCTCTTCCTGTCCCACCTCACGATCATTCATCGGAATGCCCTCTCCCTGGCCCTCATTCGAAGGCGCCGCCTGCTCGCCCTTTTTTCCCTTTCCTTGAAAGTGGCCCACCACTCCCGCGCCAACTGTTGTAAGAATGAAGACAACGAGAACGATGAGGGCATAGCCCAACGCCACAACAGCAATAGCCGAGACGAGGTACAGGGTAATTTTGACAGTATGCCACACGAATGCTGGCCAATTGCGGAAGCTCCAGTCGCTTACGTCGACCGATTCGGAGGCTGCTTTGGTTGCTGCTGCTACGTTTACTGTTACTGTTGTTGTGAAGCCGCGCGCTGTTGTTGGATTTGAGGGTGCCATTGTTGCTATGGTCTGAGGTTCTATGGCTAGAGTGTTGAAGGTTTCGAAGGCAAGCAGTTGAAAGGTACTATACAGGTCTTGGTAGCCGCATGCACTCAGCCCCACTCTTAGTGCGCGGAGCAGATTATTCTATGGCAGGCAACCCCACCATTGCCTAGCTCAGCACACCCCATAATGAATATGTCTCCACCGGTGTTTTCAGATGAGGTGAGATTGGGCATTGCAAGCAACGTACGATGATGAGCGTGATCTTCATGTTGCTTCGTTTGCAGTCGTTCCTGGACTGGCATACTGTCTGCTACCTTGATCCATTACCCAGCAGGCCCGAGTTCTCACCTCGCCACTTACATCGTTTTGTATCTCGGGGCCGTGGAGGCGATCGCGGTCGACCCTGGGCTTCCGATATGCTTCTCAATGGTTTGAGACTTGTGTCATTTTGCGTTAGTCTCAAAGCATTCCCTCCGAGTCATTTGACCGAGCTCGATCCTAGCTCAAGGCTATAGAAATTACGGCACACTCTTGATCGAGAAACCTCGGAATTCTTCTTGCATAGCTTGGGTGAGAATTGTTGGTGGGATGAAAGTTAGCGCCCATGCCAGTCTTATTCCGTAAAGCCACAAGACTGGGCGACTATTATCTGAATGTGTCTGGATTGTGACATTAAGCTGGGCCTTGATGAGTATACGCTCGATAATCCGAGGTTGCAAAAAGTTTTCTATTCTCAGGTTGTGAGACAATATCAGGAGCGGATGCCTGAGTACAACAAGAAAGATATGGTCTGACGAATGAAGCGTCTTCGTTCTCTATATACCTTGCGAAATCATGGTCTTCGTCCGAGAACGAGTCCAGCCTTACATCCACGCCCCCTCCATTGGTCAGACAGGACTTACTGAGCTTCTCAGCGATTTTACACCAAGAAAGTATTCCAGGTCCGCTGTACATTCCGCGTCTCGGGGCTGCTACCGTTCGCTGGAGACCCATCAACCATCTATCTTGACAGCTTTGTCGGTACACTGCCTCTCTAGCTCCATACAAAGGCCGTGCCTCCGCAGCCTCCTCATCCGCAGAATCCTGCATTCTAGTCTCCTCATACACCTTCTCAGCGTCCACCTTCTTAATTAGCTGCCAGCTTCCGCAATTAAGCCATGCCAGCTTTACTCATTTTGAGGACATTTTTCACAAGGAAGTAGAGGACGAAGCCGCTTGAAATGATAGCCCCTATACAAAGGAGCACCTCAAAGAGATTCTGAGGCAATTCCGGCGAACGACCACTCGTTATCGTAGGATTCAAGGACGCTAGCGGCGATGACTTCGAAGAGATGCTAAACGAGTTGATGTGGTAGAGGATGCGAGACGGGATGTATGATGGATGCAGCTATTGAAGCATGTATAAGATGTATTAGATGTATTATTTTTTTCTCCGTCAGACTGACTTTGCGGAAAGCTTGTGGCGCCACGGCTAAATTACCCTTGCGAAAGAGCAACAAGAGGTCCTACTACAGCTGTGGCATTTCTCTTACCGTGATTCCCTCCTACTGTGTCTTTTGACTGTCCAATAAGAGATTCGAAATATTCAAGTGTAATTCAGGCTATCTAATATCGCATGCCACCATCTCATTGATCGCCTCCTGAGCTTTGCTCCACGCGCTTTTCATTTGGCTCCCTCTATTCCCATTCCGCCAAGATTTACTCACTCTGCACAGCCTCCAGCACTTTCTCCATACTCCCATCCCTCGGCCTCAGACAAACCTTGAACGGTATAGGCGAACGACCAGAAAGCCCATCATATTTGTCCAGCTCGATAGGCTGGCCAGGGACTTCGGTGAATTCGAACGCCCAGAGCAATTTGGCGATGCTGAGTCGAAGTGTTCGCTGCGCGACTGTGATGCCGGGGCAGACGCGACGGCTGGAGGGAATGTCAGTATATGGTGTATTTTAGTGTGGGGGACAAGGAGTTTGGCAAGGGGTTCGAAGACTCACCCAGAGCCAAAGATCCAGTGGTCGCGTGCCTTGGCGTTAAGACCTTTGGAGTGCTCGGACGAGCTTAGGTTGTCGTTGAGGTAGCGATTAGGCTGCCAGTAAAGATTAGCAAATGGGGAACGAGTGAAGTGAAACATGGACATACGTTGAACGTGTGTGGGTCTGGGAAGCGCTCGGGGTCGTGGTGCATAGTATAGGTGTTCAATACCATACTCGTACCCTTGGGGATGAACATTCCATTGTACGTGAAGTCTTCCGTGGAATAATGCGGAGTCCCTAGCCATTGCGGATTGCGGTATCGCTCAACCTGAATCATTTTTATCAGCCTGCCGCGAAGTAATATAGTGCTTTGCTTCATAATTTGCTGTGAGAACATACCTCTTTGAGGATAGCGTGAATGAAAGGTAAGTTGGCTTCGTCAGCAACAGAAGGTAAGCGGTCTCGGCCAACCACTCGGTCAAGCTCTTCGTGAGCCTGCTTTTGAACGGCAGGGTAGTAAGATATGAGAGCGCAGAACCAATGAAGAACCGAGGCAGTCTATCCGAAAGGGGGCTGTAAGCGGTTGCAGTGTCATACCAAAGACTCATATAAACATACCGTCTCAACGCCACCAATCATGAAAGCCGCAGCCATCATGTCCACGTCCAACTCAGTCAAGTGCTCCTTGTTGCTGCTCTGGATCATCATCTTCGCTAGACAGTCTTGGACCTGCTCCCCATTTTGTAGTTTTCGCTCTACATCCTTGACAAAGCCGCCGTAGGTTTTGCGGAGATCTTGATTTAGCTTCGTTCCGCGAATTACCATGGCGTTGGGGAACATCTGCAAAATGGGGAACATGTCTACCAAATTCGACACTGGACCTGTGAGTCTCCTAGCGAATGGAATTAGCAAGTCGTCGCGAACTGGGGTTGCTGACAAACATGAATTCTCTGCTCATCTCGAGAGCGCGGCCGACCAGAGGATGATCGGGGCTGTTGGTTCGGAAACCAAAGGTGATGGACAACATGTTGTTCAGGATGGAGCGACCAGCGTGGGGCTTCTCGCAGGTCAATAAAAACAAATATAGACCTGATTGGGGAAGCCGTACCTGAGTATCCACCGGCAGCGAGCCGCCCTTAGTCGCATTGTACAGCGATTTGATCATTACTGTCGCTTCGCGATCGAGAATCCAAGAATAGCCATCGACCGCACGCTCGCTAAGCCAATTCTGAGAAATGGCACGGTGCTTGCGCCTAGTAGTACGTAGTAAGCAATCTGAAATTTCCCATTATGGACTGATTTGGACTGACCATCGGTCGTTGTAAGGGTTAGCAGTGATCCCACGAAGATTGAAGACATGAAGGCCCTTGATGTACGACTCCGCTCTCGATGAGAAGACCGCGCCGTTGGTTTGGAAGAGATCTTTTGCCGTATTCGGGTCTGATATGATCATGTACAGCTTGTTTCCAAGCCAGATTGGATACAGAGGTCCATATTTCTTCGCCCATTTATCCAGACTAAGCTCGGGATCGTTTGACATAAATGGTAGTGAGCCTACTAAGCATGAGTATTGATTGCCTTGTTCACTCATGTCATGTATTCTCACCAACGATTGGAAGACCAAAAGGACCATTGGGCATCTTGTTGCCATTTTTGTCAGGTGGTGACCGTAGTGACAACACGAACCGGACGAGCAAGATAAGCAGCACAACAAGGGCGACGCAAGTCGATATGTTCTGACCCAGGAGAGCCATGCTATCTTTCAGGAGTCTTTGAATTGTAATATTGGTACAATGAAGAGAGGAAGAGAAGCCGGTAAGGAAGACTTTTAGGAGGTGGTCGACACAACGAAGGGTAAATGCCTTGAAAGGGAGTAAATGAATTTATTGATAACACAGGGGTGTTGCGCAACAGAACGAGATACGATCTTCCGTTTCTTTCTTCACAGGACGGTCAAATTACGAAGACCAAGATCGCTCCGACGCTTCCAGTGATCACTTTTCCTTACGACATTGGATGAGACTCCCATTCTTTCGTGCTTAAGGGTCTTCCAAGAAACCTTAGAAATCAGTGAAGACGATTCACCGCAGTAACACTATCTCGATATCAAGCCAGATATAGATCCAGCTAAAGCAAGGGGCCCCAGTATCCTGCAGCGCAAACTCTTGACACATTGTGTATGACCTCATGCGCGTCGATAATTCATAGAGGATCGCATGAATTCCCATGCGAAAGCCATGCTTCACTTCTTCGGCCGAAATGTCTGCAGGGATCAACACGTGGCAATCACGTGGCCGAAGATATCTGCACTGCCTCATGCATGACCCCTTGCGTGATTAGAAAACCACCGAGCTTCTGCGGTTGTTCGTCCCAGTAGTCGCTCTCTCTAAGCAGCCTGATCTGCGAGCCTTAAGGCAACAACGACAACAACAACAACAACAACAACAACAACAACAAGGACTCCTTGCATTGCTTGAAAAAGCACCGTCTGAGTCGGCGTCGCAACTGAAGGGGGACTCCGTGTATCCGTGAACGCCACAGAAGATCGAGAGATTAAACTCGCGTCGCCATGTTCACTTCATCTTGCAATCGAGGTCAACCGAGGTGATTAAGTGGCGCATTATGTTTGCGATTTGAGGGAGATTAAGGATGAGGAAGAAGCAAGAGCGGTGAATCGACGAAGAAGAGAACAAGGAATGCTTGGCGATGCCTGTGGATCTAGCGCGGTTGTGAGGTTGAGAAATTTCGAATGTCATCCGATGGCAACTAACCTTATATTGGGAATGTTCCAGTGTTTATTGGCACAAACGGGGGGATGTCCCAATACAATATCAACCTGTCATTGGGTAGAAATGGCACTGGCTGTTGAAATGGGGGGACGACTGGTTGATTATCTATGGAGGGAGTGGTCTATTTGTGCTGACCATTCCAATACTGTCTACCGCCATATCTTCGAGTCACTCTCATTGACTGCTATTCTTGCTTACGAGAGGCGCCCAACAGATAGATCCGTCGAATTGGCTATTTCTGGGGAGGTTTGATCAGCGATGAACGAGGGCAAGCATTAAGCAAGAACGAGACTCAAAGTTGTGCGGCAACGAGCCGAATTACAACGCTTCATTCAATATACCATCCCCAACAGGAATAGAGATTGAGTTCATCCTCTCTAAAAAACGGTGTTTCCCACGCTTAGTCCAGAATTAATCACATAGCCTCAAATGTGGACCCTCAAGGTAAGGGTCGGAGGATTTTTGATTGCTGGTCTCAAAGAATTTGACGGTTCCATTGGATGATCCGTCAACTCGTAGGTGATTCCAATTATTGCAGTGTGGGTAATACTTACGTAGACCGCAGGCTTTCTGTCTTGAGATCCTGTTCATGCCGCAACAGCGCCGAGTCGATTTGGAATATTATTGTAGGCAGGGAGCCCGACGGCTCTTGACACATAGTACTCGAGAGCGATGTTAGGCAGGGTCGATGCTTGAAAGGAGGCTGAGTGAGTACGAGTCGTGAAAGTGAACGATTAGCAAAGCATTCTGCAAATGCCTAACAGTAAAAGGGAGCGCTCAAAGGACCCATCTCTGTATTTTTCCCGCTCTCGCATGCCCATAAGCCATAAGTTGCTCGCCCCAGTAAGCTTTGGTTTGCGGGAATTTGAACAATGAGGTAAGGTCTCGTAAGGAGACAATTCTCAACTAGGAAAAGCGGTCCTGTCTAGACTAGTCTCAGTTGATATGGAGAAGAGGAAATCATATGGACCGGACAATGACGGATAAACAGCTTCCAGACATGCCCAAGACACGACATGTTCGACATACGCGAATGGGGCGTAACACTATTGAGCGGTCTGATCACCACCACCGAGGATCCTGCTGTACCTTAAATCAGCTATGAATTGGTATAGAACGCGCCGAACATGCTAAGCCTTCCCAGGCTTCTGAGTACGCCCATGGGTCTTGCGCATCCCTTTGCTCAGCGACGATATCTCTCAACCGCGACCAGATACCGGCCTCTGTTACACCGCGTAGCTATTGTCGACAGTAGGCGAGCCAGGTCCACGGAGGCGGGCGACGATAAGTCTGGGCACATAGAGGCACGGGAGAATGAGGGTGTCTTCTTTCTCGACAGTATGTCGAATAAAGCCCTTATAATACTGTGTATTTGCTTATAGTCTCAGATGTCTTCCCGCTCAAATTTAGCATTGCAATGTGGCTCCCATTCATTGACGCCGACACATTCGTACCACGAATTCTGAAGCATCTCAAAGAACCAGACCATGCAGCCGCAGATCCTAATAGCATCGCCAAGCGAGCTGTGCCAAATTCTATACAGATTACAGAGATACTGCCACGAATGGGAGAGGGAGGGGCGTTCGTGAAGATTGCACACAATCCAGACCAGAAGATTGGAGAGCTTGAGAGGTCTATCAAAACATACTTGAAAGAGAACCCGATCAAACCATGGTTCAACCCATTTCAACGAGTACGGACACATCGGGTTCGCGGTAGACCTTGGTTGGAGGACTTGCAACGCCTTCCTGATCCAAGGCTCAAGGTTGAGTTTCTACCTACTTCGCCGGGACAGTCGGCAGAAGAGCTATCGCAGGAGACACTATACTCGCTTTTCAGGAGATATGGAAGGCTCTCGGATATAACGCCTCAGCCTACAGACTCCAAGGACCTCCCGAAGTACGCCTACATAAACTTCAAGAACGTCAGACATGCGATTGTGGCGAAGAACTGCATGCATGGTTTTGTACTACCAGCTACGGAGGGTGGAGGCAATACTGGGACAATGTTGAAGCTGGGGTACGAGCAAAGGCGAAAGGCGCACCGGATCTGGGAATGGCTCGCGAATCATCCGCGGGTTGTCATCCCTCTTGCGCTTGCATTGGCGGGTACGGTTACAGTTGCGGTGTTCGATCCGTAAGTCTTGTGTCGTGTTGATGAAGAGCCCCACGCTAAGGATGAGAACAGTATACGGACATTCTTCATTAAAGCCCACGTCACTCGGACTTTCCACCTCGCAGACAATCCGGTATATAAATGGCTCAGATCTCAAGCGTCGCGCGCAACGGACGTCCTGAATCTGAAGCAGAGAGCGCCAGAGGACGCCGGGCTACGTGCAATCTGGGATGACCGCAAGGCTGACATTGAGCAAATCCAGACCTGGCTTATGGAGAGCGCCGATACATTCATCGTGATACAAGGACCCAGAGGTTCCGGCAAGAAGGAGCTTGTGTTGGACCAAGCGCTGAAAGGGCGCAAGAACAATCTGGTCATTGATTGCAAACCTATACAGGAGGCGAAACGTGATAGCTCCACGATTTGCGCAGCAGCACTTGAAGTTGGCTACAGACCGGTCTTCTCATGGATGAACAGCATCAGCAGTTTGGTTGATCTTGCAGCTCAAGGTACAATAGGCACTAAAACCGGCTTCTCAGAGACTTTGGACGCGCAGCTGGCGAAGATATGGCAGAACACGGCAAGTGCTCTGAAGCAGGTTGCTTTGGAGGGACGCAAGAAGGATGACAAGGATGGAGATCTTGGTGACGACGAGTACCTCGAAGCGCACCCTGAGAGAAGACCGGTGGTAGTCGTCGACAATTTCTTGCATAAAAGCCAGGAAAACAATGTGGTCTACGACAAGATCTCGGAGTGGGCTGCCGGTCTGACAACTGCGAACATTGCCCATGTGATCTTCCTCACTAATGACGTCTCTTTCTCCAAGTCTTTGAGCAAAGCATTGCCAGATCGAGTCTTCCGACAGATTGCGCTAGGGGACTGTTCTCCAGAAGTAGCCAAGCGCTTCGTCATCAACCACTTAGATGCTGACGCGGAAGATGGTGGCGGACCCAAGGCAAAGCCAAAACCATCACAGATGCGTGGGGACTTGGCCGAACTCGACGACTGTATCTCAACTTTGGGTGGCCGACTAACCGACCTAGAGTTCCTCGCTCGACGGATCAAGACCGGTGAAACTCCTAAGAAGGCTGTTCGCGAGATCACAGAGCAATCCGCCTCCGAAATCTTGAAGATGTACATTCTCGATAGTAGCCCTCGCAAGTGGACGCCTGAGCAGGCTTGGCTTCTCGTAACATCGCTTGCCACCTCAGAGTCTCTTCGCTACAACGAGATCCTACTCTCTGACGTCTTCAAATCCGGTGGCGAGGAGACTCTACAAGCTCTCGAACAAGCTGAGATGATCACCATTGTGTCCTCCAACGGCAGGCCAACGAGCATCAAACCAGGGAAACCAGTGTATTCCGCGGCGTTCAGGCAACTCACTAACGACCATGTCTTGAAAGCAAAAATGGACCTAGCTATCCTGAGCGAGCTGATCAAGATCGAAACTGCAGGAATTGATAAGTGCGAGTCCGAGCTCAGTCTACTAGGAAACCTGCCTGGGGCGCCGAAAGAGACGCGGGGAAGGGCTAGGTACCTGCTGGGGAAGTTGTATGCTTCGCAAGACAAGATCGAGAAGTATGAGAAGGAGGGCGGTACGTTGAAGAAGGTGTTGTCCCAGGAATTCTAAGCGTCACATTGTAAGCGATTGTACATATGGGAAGTCGTTTGGATTCCGCGTTCATGATACCACTCTGCAAATATCATGGGACGATCTCATTGAGCGATGTACTTTTATATTGCCTTGTTTGTTCTATATCGCAGTACATACGCAAGCCTTCATGTACGGCTGCTCCTCTGTCTCATCATGTCCACGTCACTGCGCATCCCATCATGCTGTGAGCTGCGTCTCGTCGATCTTTGACTAGACAAAGAGCTGTCTTCTCGGAAATCTTCTCAGGTAAATCCAAACACTCCGATTGAAGCGGACTTGATCGGCGACAGCGTTCCACATAAAAGGGCAAGGCGCCCAAATGTCCTTCATTCTTCATTTGACATCAATCGAATTGCGAGTCTACTCATTTTTCCACGGCTTGTTCCTTACACCAAGACTACCTATGCCAAGCAGCCTCTTGACCCGCATCAAAATCGACCTTCTTTCTCCAAATAGCCATGATGCCCTCCAACATCGCCGCCTGGCAAAACGCCACAGGAGGGCCTCTCCCCGTGCGCTCCGTACCCTACACATCCCCCTCTGCTAAGGAGTTCGTCATTAAAGACTACGCCTGGGCCATCAACCCCGTCGACTGGGTCCTCCAAGATAACGCCCACATTACCTGGCTCAACTACCCTCTCATCTCTGGCGAGGACGTCGCCAGCGAAGTCTTCGAAGTAGTCAGCAACGTCACCCGCTTCGAGGTCGGCGATCGCGTCCTCGCTGCGGCGATTGGACTCGCTAAGAATGAGCCTTCTGGGGGCGGATTTCAGGCGTACGATATTGTGGAAGCGGGATTGACGGCACCGATTCCGGAGGGTATGAAGTAAATTGAGCCTGTTGTCTTTCCTTTGGCGCTGTCGGTGGCGGCGTATGGGCTTTTTGAGCGGGATCATTTGGGCCGGAAGCATCTGAAGGTGGATGCGGTGGGGCGGAGAAGACGGTGGTGGTTTGGGTAATTGTGTCCGTTGTTGGTTCGAATGGCGTCCAGGTTGCGGTTGCGGGTGGTTATGAAGTCCTCGCTACCGCATCTCCCAAGAATTTCGAGTATGTGAGAAAGCTTGGCGCGAGTGGTGGTTTTGATGATTATAGCTGAACCGTTGTCGAAGATTTAGTTATTGGATAATAGGACAAGCATTTTGCGGATCTTTTGCGGGAGCCGCTGAGGCGTGCTTTGAGGTAGTGGATAAAGTTGATGGGAAGAAGTTTATTTCGACAGCTTTGCCTGCTTCTGAAAACAAGCCAAATCGTGTCGATGCGAAGATGATTTAGGGAAGCACGCTTAAAGATGATAAGGTTGGTCCGGCTGTTTTTGAGGAGTTTTTGCCGAAGGCGCTTGAGGAGGGTAAACACGTGATTGCCCCTGAGCCTTGGGTTGTGGGGAAGGGTCTTGATGTGGCCTCGGTGGCCTCGCATACGAGTATGTATACCCAGTACCCATATTTCGAACTATACCGTTGATGCGAGGTTACGATGACACCTTCTGGCAATATCAAACTCTCACTGAGTGCGATCAAATGAATTTTTGTCAGATGACTCGTTGACCCGATTTGTTTGCATCTCTCTTGAGCAATCGTAAAAGCATTCATTTGCATCTCTTTCTTACAGAAAACACTCATAGGCATCTACTACACCTAGGCAGCCATCCGAGGCTTCCGATACCGTTGTCGAAGCTGTTGAGCCTGTAGTTGTTGAATATTTTATCAAAACAGTCATCGAAGCGGTCGAAGTCTGCATATATTCCAACGAAACAAACAATTATAATACCACCAATTCGCGCTCGCATCAGCTCCACAACCAAACACGGCAACTTTCCGTTCATTGCAGCACAATATCAACGACTGCGCTGCCTGCATCAACATCATTAGTAACGCTCGACTCGGAACCTCCCGCGGACGCACTTCCCGCTTCAGCGTCATATGACAACTCGACTCCTGTTGCAGAGCCGCAAAATCCTGCCAACTCAGGTTCACCTCTAGAATCTGGACCCTCTCAAGACGGTGGTAATTATGAGGTTGATAAATTGATCTTAGCAGGATTCTCATTCCCGAGCACTGGTTATGTTGCTGTTCCCAACGGTAGTGGTCCTCTACAACCACAAATCGGCGGATACTATCCTCAATCGTCGTCCTCTCAGCATCCTACTACGGCTGGCGCTGCTGTCGTCAATAGTATCCTGTCTCTGTCCGCTTTGATTCCAGCACTGCCTCACACAATTACCAATAAACGCGTCAGTGCTGGGTACCCTCTTAGCCCCTACCCTCCCATCATTCTTAACCAATAATCCTCTTCCAGACAGCTTTCCTTAGGCGACTGCCACTGTGAGCAATACCAATCCTTACAATGTCACACCACAACTTGGAGTCACTCACAGTTATCATTGTAATATTACCCGCAGCAGTATCGCGCGCGATGGCGTGACCAGAAGTGTGCTCCTTGTCAAAGGAGCATTTTCTGCTCCACTCCTTGAAGCTGATTAGGGTGACACCTTCAACATCACATTGTGTAGCAACGTCGCCGGTCCTGAAGAAGGGACTGCCCTGCATTGACACGGTATGCTGCAGAAGCTAACCCCATGCTTTAACGGTGTCCCTGCCAGCAATGTCCGATTGCTCCTGGAAATTGCTTCACGTACACTTTTCTCGCCGACTTCTATGGGATTTCATGGTATCAATCCCACTGTAGCGCTCAGTACACTGCTGGTCTTCTCGGGCCTACAATTGTCCACAGTCCTACGCATGTACCTTACAATATAGACGTAGGCCCAATGCCCTTAATTGACTGGTACCATACTCACTACTACGACCTTGTGGAGCAAGTCATGGCCACTCCTGGAGGGCCGCCTCCGCGATCGGACAACAACCTCATAAATGGGAAGATGGACCACAACTGCTCTCTTATGACCACCGGACAAACATGCACACCCAACGCAGGTCTTTCCAAATCTAGGTTCACCTCCGGGAAGAAGCATCGACTTAGTTGTACCAACGGCGCTTCCGAGGGCCTTCAACGCTTCACCATCGATGGCCACAACATGACCCTCACCGTGAACGAGTTCTTAACCGTCGTGCCCTATGAAACCAACATGGTCACCCTACGAATCGGCCAGCGTACCGACGTGATCGTAGAAGCCAGTGGTCCGCCCAACTCCTCATTCTGGATGCGCGCAGACATTCCCGGGCCCTGCTAGGTTTCGAATCCGCTTTCGTTCCATGCCCTAGCAGTAATCTACTACGGAAATGCCGTCACAACCACCGTTCCCAACACGACTGCCACCCCCTACGACGCCTCTCTCTGCAGCAACGACCCTCTTAACAAGACGACTTCATTCTTCCCCTTCCCCCGCCACCTCCGATCCAGCCGTAACGCAAGGAACGACATAACGTTCGGGCCCAATCTAACCGGCTACGATCTCTTCTCCATGAGTGGCCAAACTTTCCGCGCAAACTACAAGTACCCGGTCCTCTTTCTCGCAAACCAAGGCAATACATCCTACCCCAACGACCCTCAATGGAACGTCTACAGCTTCGGCAACAACGCCTCCGTCCGCCTAATAGTGCACAAGGAGTTCGGCGCCTCTCACCCCATGCATCTACGGCCACAACTTCAACGTCCTCACCGAAGGCGTAGGCGAATGGGACGACACCATAATGAACCAGCAAAATACCCAGCGAAGAGATGTACAGCTTGTGCAAGGTGGTACTGCTGCGGCGCCGGGATGCATAGTGCTGCAGTACGAGACAGATAATTCAGGTTTGTGGCCGTTTCATTGCCATGTTGCCTGGCATGTTAGCGCGGGGTTGTATATTAATACTATGGAGCAGACAGATGGGATTAAGAAAAAGGTATTGCCTCCGAGTGTGGCGCAGTTCTGTAATGAGTGGATAATGCTAGTGGGGAGGATGTCGTGGACGAGATTGATGGTGGGTTGAAGGTTCGGGAGTTGATGCCTGGGATGGCGTTGTGAGTGGGCCGGGAAAGGTTCTGGGATGGGATATGAGGCTCGAACCTCTCTGGGTGTGCTCTGGGCTTCAGCTTGAGTGTTGGGAATGAGCGTATAAGGAATATGAGCCTAGTGGAACAGGTGTTTCGGTCTATCACTTTTGCATCTCATCAGCATGTTTGAAATACCTTTTGATGTAATCGTACGCTAAAAGCATATTAAAGGCGACTACGGAGTACAATGTGATGGAATCACCTGGATGATTGAGACATGAATTGTATTTAGAAAAGGAGCTTTTGGCCCAAATGAGTAGGCTAGACACCAAGAGTATATCCAATTCTAGGATTGTCAAGCAATGATAATGGACTTTGGGGTAGCAGAAGAGCACGAATCTTGCAATCCTAGGGCAATTTACCGGCTATCTGTCCAGTAAATCACCCTCTGTGTATGTTTCTGGCTGAAATATTTGATTTGAAACTCGAGTAGTACATCGTTTCGGAGTAGAGGAGAAAGCTAGAATTAGCGTGTGCAAAACTCTTGATAATTCTTGGCAATGTCGACCCATGCAAAACACATCTGATCCAAGGATTCAAACCCGATTATCTAACGAATATGAGACTTATTTAATCTATTATAATACATTTAGGATTCGCGATATAGCACTCTATACATTCTATATATTTTCTATTTTTTGATAGGGGAAATTCTCGTCGATTTAGAAATTTATATTATTCTATCGAAGTTTTCTACTTGCTAGTGCTCGTAAGAATCGTTTTCTATAGGATTGCTTCTATCTACTATAACTTGGTTATCCTTCAACCAATTCTTATGTTATATACGCCGTTATAATCGCAGTAATTACCTCTATCTTTTCTAAATATAAAATATCTGGCTAAGAGTGATAATTACTATATTTGATTTGTGAATTAGGTGTGTGTGGCATGGATCGACATTGCCAAGAATTATCAAGGGTTTTGCATACGCTAAAGCTTCGATGTCACGTGGGTTGGCATTTCGCGCTTGCCGGGCTTGGACTTTGACTTCATTTTCAACCTCACTTCCCCTTCCCAACCATCGTCCTCTCTCAGGCATCATCACTTGGGAACACGATTGCTGCACATGGTGTAGGTCAACGTAGGACCACTACGTATCACATCGTTACGAGACCCACACCAGGTGGCACTCCCTTGGGTCCAGTCCGAGCCCATATCTTTCACATACGATCAATAGCCTCCTTTTTCAGTGCTCAGCTGCCAAGAACGACAGCTCAGCAGCAACTTGGAATCTCATCACATTCCTTTCCGTTTCTCATCATCCTCCTGACAGCGTCAACCTTTTGCGAAATCTCCTCACTCGTTCATGCTTGTTGGCCAGAATGCCACGCTCAAAGGCTAAGCGCTCCTCCGCAGCCAAGACACCTTCCCATACGTCAACCACCGCGAGTCTTAACTTCCCCATGGACCGATTACCTTCAGAGCTCACCCACATGGTCTTCGGTTACCTTAAGCATACAGAAGCTGCCAACTTCCGTCTATTATGTAGGAATGTGGCTGAACTTGGTCTCCAATATATCGTACCTACGGTCTACGTCCGACTTCAGAAGAAGAGCTACCACCGTCTTTCCGCTATTGCGGAACATCCTGTCGTTAGTAAATACGTTCGAGAGATCTGTTGTGAGATAGATGTGTTGGCGCACCTCAGCCGTGAGGAATTCGAGGAGAGCACGACGTTTCAGGCTTATAAACCTCCAGGGTTTGACGACAGCGCGCGCGCAAGGCGTGCACTCAACCGAACGGTCCGCGCGGATTCAAGAGAGAAGATGGACCTCGCATTCTCGATCTATCAGGAATATCTTACCGACCAAGAATACATGCGTCATTCGGACTTCTTCCCGGTAGAAGTGGCCAAAGCAATGAAGCAACTGCCTAATTTGAGAATCCTGGGGCTAGAGACGGGGTGTACTGTTGAACGATTTGAAGAGGATATGGGCTTGATTCTGGGAGCCCCATTCAGGGTCGCATGGTCTGATGGATACGATGAGCCGTGTGCTGGGACGCTCACCATCCTCTCGATGCTACTGGGTGCAGGAAACGTTGGCCTTAATCTTGAAACCTTGCATTGCTCGCCCGTGAGCTGGGGTTTACTACACCAAAACGACGAAGAATTTGCAATCAGAAAGGAGAGCATGCGTTACCTACGCAACCTGGAGCTCCAATTGTTGCTACCTCTGCTCCATGAGGACACCATGATGGCCCTCGATGACGAAGAGGAGGACGAATTTAACGCTTACCTGGAGAACAAGCGGCTTGTAGAATTTGTCACGTCAGCTGCAGATCTCACTGATCTATCAGTCGAATTCTATACTTGTGATGCCATGTTATCCGTGGAGCTGAAGTATATTGTTGGGGACTTTCACTGGACGCAGCTCGGAACTGTCACTTTCGACACGATCAAGAGCACGGAGGCTGGACTGGTTGGATTTTGCAGCAAGCATTCTGGCACGCTCAAGAGTGTCACGTTACGCGATGTTCATTTGATTGAGGAGGGTAACTGGCCCTCGGTATTCCAAAAGATGCGTAGAACGCTGAAATTGGAGGTTGTGCAAATGAGTGGGCTGCTGGGCTGCGATGAGGGTAGCTTTTGGAACATGGATGAGTATACTATAGGGGCTGCCGATAATCTACGAGATCGGCAGAGGGTGAGCGCTTACCTTCTGGATCATGGCGGCGAGGACATGTCTTATATTGACTTCGCAGCCAAAATGTGCTGGAGTGAATGAATGGTTGCGATTCTACAAAACTGTATCATCCTTACACAGCTACTCGCTACGCAGGTTGTACTAGATCCCTTTCGTCATAGCACCATCGAGGTCATTTAGCCATAGTGAGTTTTTGCCATTTCGTATTGAGAGGCATTGCTAACACAGTCTGGTCTGCCTCAGCACATGCTACACGATGAATTCTTATCCAATCATCGACACCATCAAATGACTATCAGCTCACAACTAAACAAAGAGGGGCGGTCAACTATGCTTGCTCATGCGAATTTCTACATGCTAGGGAGGTCGTGTAGCTACCGCCCACTTCGGGCTTTGCTAAAGTGTTGGCATATGGCCTAGCGCCTTGGCATACTCACTAGATAGAGAAAACAGGAACAACACCAATGGGGTACGTCTAGGGGTAAGGGGAGAACTGTATTTTTTTTCCTAGTGCTAGGTACCTCAGGGCTATGTTCACTGCCGCCAAGCAGCTAGGCGTTGGCCGGGTGCCCCCATTCGACTGATAGCTCCCACAGCATAGACCTTCTGAATGAACAACTTGAGGATTCCAACATAAAGACGTGTTTGCATAATGTCGAATGCGTGAGAACATGCAGCTCAGCACGCGGGCTTCTTTTTATGATAGTCCGTCTACAGTAGCTTGCTGCATCAATAATACTATTTCTACAAAGAGGTGTCCACATGGCCATTGGCACTAGCGTGTGAAGTGTTAGGGCACATTTAAAGGGTTAATGTTGATGTTCTTGCCGGACTCGCCAGACTCCTATCGCGCTTCCTCACTCTCTTGAGGACATGCTCAGAAACGTCAACTAGATTCTGTAGCTTCTACTCTGAATCGATAAATCTACGACTCTTCTCCTCCTAGGACCAAGACGACGATGCTTTCCTCCCTGCCACCCATCCACCCTCACGACGTACGCTCCTCCACCCCGTCCCAACGATACCAACTAATATCCTCCCCCAGCCCTCCACGCTCTGGTATCCCTCCCTCTCAACTAATCCACCACCCCCCTCTCCAGACCATGATCCCCACTCTCACCCCCACAATCAAGCAACAGCCAACCAACACCGCCCGGGGCCCCACCACCCCACCCACCCCCAACGCACCCTCCTCACGATCCTCCGCGCCGACGAAAACGCAATTCTGCATAGGAAAGCAAACATCAGAAGATTCGGAGCAGGATGGCTGCGCCCGCCTGGCGTTGGGAAATCACTACAAGGAATGGCAGATGAGAGGGCGGAGCGGGAGGAAGTTGAGGGTGCGAGGGCGAGGGAGATGGCGTTAGCAGAGGCGCAGGCGATGGCTGAAGCTGAAGGGGGCCTGGAGGGAATGGCTGAGGAGGACGGTGGTGGCATGGAGGGCGAGGATAGGGATTTAGATGAGGAGGTACCTAACGCGGATGCGGAGGGGGAAGGTGGCGAATGGAGTGACGCGGATATGACTGAGGATGAAGGCGAGCTTGACCCTACGACTGGCGAAGGCGTGACTATGCTTGAGGACGAAGGCGATGGTGATGATTTTGCGCCGGATGCGGAGGGTGGGGATTTGGATGCCGAGGTTCCGGAGGGGGAGGTGGGCGGGTATGAGCATACGGATACGGAGGTTGAGGATAGTAGTTCTGAGGAGGAGGGGGTTGGTGAGATGATGGGGGCTGTGGCGGATCATGTTGGGGGGAGGGGCCCGGTCATGGGGACGTTTAGGACGGGGCAGTTTGGGGGGAGGACGAATGGGATGGGAGGGGTGGGTGGGGGAGGTTTGTTGGGGAGTTCGGTGTTTGGGAGTAGTCCTATTAGAGAGGTTGGGGGAGGAGCGAGTAGGGGTGGAAGGAGGAGTAGCGGGAGGGGGAGAGGTGGGAGGGAGAATTGAGTGTGAACATTGGAAGGAAACTTGTAAGAGACTTGCATGGCAAACGATGACTGCTAAATGGCTTTGGCTGGTCAATCGATGTGGGCTATCCTTGTGATGTCGTAGCGACAACACTCAATCTAGGAAGTAATTTTTATCACGGGACCCCTATTCTCTAAATCCCTTGCCCCTGTCGTCTTCCCTATCTTCTGGTTGTGAGCTCTTAGCTAGCTGCACGGACATGTGTAAGCCTCGTCTGGCCTTCCCAAACACCTCAACACCGCGCCACCAATGCTTCATTTCCGTATATTCTTGTATGTCACAAGTGTCCTTAGTACAACTTTCCCACAAGCACACTCGAAAGAGTAGTCTCAGTCCACCCCTTCCACCATCGTTTCTTCCCTTCCATCACTCAAAACAACCAAACATAAACAAAAATCAACCACACAGCCGCAAAAAATAGCACCCAAACCTTCCACCCCACGCCCGTCTTCTCCGCCATCCTCAGCATCCTATTCATTGTTCCCCGTAATCTTACTCTCGTATTATCAAACGAGTCATTCATAGTATCTGCGAGAGAGGAAGAAGAGCGGATTTCGTCGCCAATGGCGACTGTGATATCTTTCAGCATTTTGACCTTGGCGCTCATGCCTTCGAGGTGTTGATCATTTTGGTTTTCGAGTTCGGAGAGGACGGCGTCGCTGTATTGGCCTCTGTGATGGGTCTCGTCAGCGTTTCGTCCTCGCAAAACCAACAGTCCCTCCCCTCCCATGTCATCCCCAAGGCCCCCCGGTCGCTGTAGTATACACCCAGCAGCCGAAAGCTCATCCCAACCCGTACCTCGTATTGGGCGTAGCAGCCCTAAACCCAGGGCCCCCATTGGCCTGCCCCATCCCCATCCCACTTCCACTCCCACTTCCACTTCCACTCCCACTTCCACTCCTACTCCCTACTCCAGCGCCTGCTCCTCCCATATACCCATACCCACCTGCACTTCTAGCGGGCGAAGCACTGTTTGTGCGATTCCGATCGCCGGTGTAGGAGTCGAAGAGGGCGGAGCGCGGGTCGCGCTGGTGGAGCGTTGAGGTGCCGAATCTGCTAATGGCCATTGTAAGAATGTACAGAGAGCAGGTGCAGGTAGGGATTCGGGTACCTAGAGGCCATGGTCTCCTATGTAGAGAGAGTGGAAGGGTGCCTGGCCGAAAGGGTAGAGAGGTGGCCTTTACGGCGGATAAAAGCGCAAAGGCAGCAGTAAAGGAATGAGTCCTCAGTGAGTCATTATGGCCAGACATTCATTATAGCTAGTTGTGAATTATGTACGAGAAGAGGTGATTTGAAGAAGGGAGAGCTGGCCATTGTACAATGCGGATGGTTGGTGGGTAGTCGAAATTCCGCAAACAAATATTTTACGGATCTGGAAGTCTTGGCATCGCCTTCCAGGCTGATTAGGTGCAACTTGAAGTTCGATATACGCAATCGATGGGCTAGATTATGGTTCCTAGATCGCCTTTGAATGTATGTGTGTGAGCATATGTTCTGCGGCTGCAAGGACACACATGGGCGAGGAATGTTGGCATTGCCTCTGCCTAAATCCGCCGAAGAAAACATACACGCTCGTGAATGCTTTTGGAGCTCTATTCCTGCCATTCGGATGCTCATATCCATGCCCTCTTCTAAAGCAATCATACATCCATCATCCACGAGTCATATCATCACACCATGCCATGCGTTTGCCAGCAGAGATAAGGAGCGGTGTAAAACACCGCGCCTACTCATGCATAGCATCCTCCTCCTTCTCCTCGAAATCGTCATCCTCGTCATCATCATCATCGTCCAGCTCATCGCCCGCGTTTTCGGCTGCTTTGGCGAAGTCGATGCTCTTGCCGCGAGTGCGACGCCCGTCTGAGATGATGTTGTCGGTGTCGATTTCCTCCATATTGTCGTCGTCTTCTTCTTCTGCTGCAATTGTGTGATGTCAGCACTGCCTCGGCGATTGCCCACCTTTGGGGCGGCGGTGTATCGACGTACGCTCTTCTTTAGCCTATGATGTGTTGTGTTAGTCCTTGATTTTCACAAGGTGAGGGCATCGGAGGGTTGAACAGCGTACGTCGTCTTCAGCTCCAGTCTCCTCATCCGAACTGCTATCCTCCTCGCCCATACTCACATCATGAGGTGTGATGTCCGCCGCCTTGCCCTTACCTTTTCCTTCGGCGACGGTCTGCGCAGGGTTGGTCTCATTGCCCATCGCGGAGGTGTCGACTTTGGGTTGGTTCTCGTCCATAAATGCGGCTAGGAAGCAGATAGACAGTAATCCGTAAGACAATGGATTTGTAAATTGAACTTTGAAGGCCGCGGTGTAACGAGGATCGACGACATTGAAGTGGTTCGCGAAAATATTGGAAGCGCGACGCGAAAGCGCTCAGGGCTGTAGGGCTGATGCCAAGACCAAATAATAGCCAGATTGTATCCCGTGCAGCCCCCCTACTTAATCGTAGCACCTAACTAAGCCAAGCTTAGTAGTGGCCACCCGAGTGTCGCGCCTAGCCGAGTGACGTAAATCTTCAAAATATCACCCCCTAACTTGCGAAAATCACTAACCCCCCTATAATGGATCGATCCTATTCAGCTATTAAGTCAAGGATGGATAACGCCATAACCTTTATTAACGAAAATCCTGACGTCTTTACTGCCTGGGTTATACGCGATTTCGATATTCCCCCTAAGCGTCTGCAGCGGCGGGTTTAAATAGGCCACTTTAAGAAAATATCTACACCTAATAATATAGCGCTCGCCCCGGCCTAAGAATTTATTATTATCGAGTTTATTAAGCTATACGATTTATTCGATATATTAATAAGGCTAGGGGTACTCTAGGGGTATATAGATTTTATTCTTATAAAAAATAAATCTTAAAGAAGAGTTAATCGGTACTAACCGACTAGATTTATTAAAAGGTACCCTAAACTATATAAATATAAATAAACGCCTTTTTTAATAAATAGAAAGAACGCTTATAAGCCGGAGGATATATTAGGATACTTTAAACGCTTCTAACGCGTACGTTTTAAACTCGGGGTAATAAATAAAGATATATAAAATATAGACGAAATAGGCTTTAGAATTAGAGTTAGAAAGAGCCATTAGGTCGTCTCTATATATACGACGAAATAACTACGTATATACGACCCTAATAATAGGGATTATATTACCGCCGCCGAGTATATTAATAGCGGTGGAATTTCTATAGTACTGTTTATTATTTTAAATAGAAAATTGATTCTATATAAATAGGTTAATAACGAGCTACCGGGGGTTATTAAGCTCGCGGTTAATAACTCTAACTACTTAAATAACACCTTAGGACTTATATAACTATATTATTTTAAAGAGTAGAGCCGTAAGACCTAAAAGGGTAAATAAAGAATTTTTATTATAAACGGATTCGGATCTTATTTAACGTAGGAATTCTTCTATTATACTATAAAGTATAATATTCGACTATTCTAGTTACCGGCCTATTCTATTTATTTTAGCCAGTTACTCGACGTCGGTTATTTTTAACTTTTTAAACACTATTATTAAGAAGCTCTTAATACGTATATATATTAAACTAGGCCTAGTTTATCTAAAGCGGATTTTCTAGCCCTATTTTAAAAAGTTCGGATAAATATATTTAAAAGCGTAACTATTACGTTAGCCTAACGGGTAACTAGTTTTATTCTATATAATCCTCGCCGTATACTTAATATATTATCGGAATATTAACGAAAAGCTATTCGGCTAGTAACGTTAGAAATTAACGAACTACCTCTTATTTAGCGTACCCCATATACCGCCAAAAATCTAATTAACTATAATCGTATACTAAAGAAAAGTATCAAAAAATATAACTTTACTAAATACTTATTTATACCGATTCTTTAGTCTATAAAGGGTAGTATTACTACGGTATAATAATTACGCTAATTAACTCTAGAGCTTAAGGATAATAATAGGGCGTAAATCGAGAAGACTACGCGTAAATCATAACCTAGTATAGTTTACTAGAAGGGGGACTAGGTTATTATAAAGAGTATAAAGTATATAAATATATAAAAGGAGCTGAGTAATCGAATAAAGACTACGCGGGCTATTAAATAGGCCTAAAAGTAGTTAATAAAAATCGATACCGTAGTTAGGAAAAAGTTTTAAAATATTAAATAATACGCCTAAATCCGATAGGATAAGGGAAATAAGGTTTATAATATTTTTTAGAATATTCAGCGTAAACGTTAATTAGCTAGTAATAAAAGTAGGAAATAAATAGTATTTATACATCACTCGGCTAGGCGCGACACTCGGGTGGCCACTACTAAGCTTGGCTTAGTTAGGTGCTACGATTAGTCGGAATCTTAGAGCTCAAGGGTATTCCTTCATAGAGGTAAATATATAAAATATATAATTTAATTTAATTTTCTTTTATTATATAAATAGTATATTTTTTAATAGATAAAAGTTTCGTATTTAATTTTTTTTAAAATATTTACTTTTACTTTAATTATTAAATATAAATTTATTTATATTTATAGGAAATTTATTATCCTTTAATTCTTAATACTCTTCTCTATAAATACTAACCTAGGTTCTATCGATATTATATTATAATATAGAATAGAGAGTCTTAATATTTATTAATATAGTAGTATTTGTTTTTATTTAAATATTTATATTTATTATATACTTAGCGACCGAAAATACTCTAGAGAAAACTAATATTAAAATCTAGAGTATTCGACTACTCTAATATAATAAACTAGCGATTTATAGAACTATTTCCTCTAATAACTCTAAATAAGGTAGAAATAAAACTATTAATATTAACTCCGATATTAGAGTTAGTAATAAGAAAAGTAATAACGATTAATTATAACGAAGTAAATAGAATAATAAATACTTTCTCTATAAATATAGGAATTTATTATAGTAATACTTCTATTTTAAATTAATTTTTAAAATTTATAAAGAAATTATTTAATTAACTTTTAATAATATATTTATTATTATCCTCGTTTATAATTTATAGATATTATTTCGTCGCTAGTAGTTTATTATATAATAATATTACTATTATAAAAACTCGAAATATAAATAATTTATAATTAAGAGTATACTTAATAATTTTTTTTAATATTTCGTAAAGAGTCGGTTTAATTAAAATTATTTAAAATTATTTATATTATAACTCTTTATTTTAATAAGAAGGAAAATTATTTTATTTATTTAATAAATTAATATATATATTTAGTAAAATTCTACCCGTATTATAATAATTTTAATAATTTTAATAATTTTATTTTTATTTAATAATATTAAAGTATTATTAGTTTTAATTATAATTTAAATAAATATTAAGAGACGGGATTAGTATCTAGATATTTATTAAATTATAAATTAAGTTTATTAAACTATAACCTAGTTATAGTATAAGAGTAAATTAAAATAAAAAATAAAGAACGAAAACTAGGGTAGATTTAAATACTATCTAAATAAAAGTTAATATATAGAGTATTTATTTATTTCCTATCTTAATTATATTAAAATAAAAATAGGGAACTAGTTTAAATTTATATTTAATTTAAAATAAATTAGGCTAGATTAAAATAAATAAAGTTATATTATTATAATAATCTCTTCTTTAAAATCGAGTTCCTACGAGATAAATAACGAAGTAAAATAAAATATACTATTTATTAATATAATTATACGAAGTATTAATTAAAGTTAATATAGAATATTTAATTATAATAATAATAACGGATAAAGAATAAAACGAGGAATAGGCTAGAGTATAAATAGAGATTAACTCTTTAAAAAATCGGACTAAGATAATAATAATAAAGATTCTTTATACTAGTATCTTTAAATAATCTATTATAATTTATAGAGTCTAATAGCGCTAGGATTCGAGATATAAGATTTATTAATAAATTATTTAAAAAGGGTAAAGTATTAAAAGAGTTTCTATATAATAATATATCCTTTTTAATTAATATAGTATTTTAATAAAAGTAAACTATAACGATAATTATATTTAGAATATAAAATACCGTTAATATATTATTTATATTAATTATCTTCGGTAATTATAAATTCTCGGATAAACTAGATTTATCTAGATAGAGGGTTATTAATTATTAATTATAATAAACTAGTATAGAAGACGGGGTAAATCTTTATAACGTTAATAAATCGAAAACCGGCTCTAGCGGCTCGAGGTTATTAAATAAGTTATTTTAAATATTTAAAATAAATTTAAAGCGCCCGAACGATCTTAAGCGCCCGTTAAATACCCGTCGAGTACCCTTCGAGTATTAAATTACTCGACGGGCGCTTAACGAGCGCCTGAGGCCGTTATAAAATATATATCGAGTTCCTAATAAACGTAATTTAAGCCCGGAGCTTTAAGGGCCCTAGCTTTAGAAAATTACATAATTTACTACCTAAAATTTTGATATTTTATGATCGTCTTTATCGACGGTAAGGACCCCCCGGAACGACCCCTAACGCTAGTAAGTTTTGATCCCCGGAATCGATCGATTCAGGCGAAATCCTCGCGGGGGTGATACGTAGGCCATGCGCCAGGGCATGCGACAGCGGTTATGGGGGTGCGACAGCGACAATTATGAAAGTGCGACAGCGACAGGGCCATGAACGGGGGTCAAAGTTAGTAGCGCACCACTATTTTAGCGCCCGTTTTAGGCTTGCTCGGTGTACGCTCGAGTGGCCCTAGGCCCCTTAGCTGCATGCCTCGGGCGTACGTCGAGTCGGTAGATAAATATCGCGTTTAAGGCTCCCGGGGCGCCCGTCGAGCGCCCTAAGCCACGATCGAGCCACTTTTCGTTTTACCGACGAAAATATAAAAAATTTAACTAAATTATAAATGAATTATCGAAAATCTTAAAAACTCGGAAAAAGCCGATATTATAATCGTCGAGTTTAATTAAAAAACGTATAGTATTTAGATTTTTAATATTTAATTATATTTAATTATTAATTAAATATATTAAATATAAGCGCCTTCGTTAATTAACCGAGGATTTAAAGATAATTTAAACGATAAATATTTTATCGCGGAGATAATTATTTAAAACTTCTATTTATATCGCGAATTTATTTATAATAATTAAATAAATACAGGTTTAGGCGGTAAAATTAAAAAATAAAAATTTAATAAACTCGAAATTAATATATAAATACTAATTATAGTTAGTTAAAAAAGACGAGGCTAGAGTATTAAAAGAATTAATATTATTATTAAAAAACTCCGCTCTAGGGAGTTATTTTATCTAATTATCCTATATATAATTAATATATATACGAAGGTAGTATTTTATTATAATATTAAATTACTCGGTTTAATTATTCGTCTAAAGATAGTATTTTATAAATATATATTAATTTATTTTAAAACACTTATATAAAGTCTCCTAGAATTTTAATATAAATTAAAATTCTTTATTCGAAATAGAGATATCTAGTAACCTATAAAGTTTTTATATATTCTAGTAGAAAGTATTATAAACTTCGTTTACTTCTATTAATATAATTAGTACTAGGTACCGTATCTTAATTAAATAGTCTATAGAATTAGGATATATCGATAAGTAATTCCTATAAAGGTATAAAATAATAGAGGACCTATATAGTTTATCGAGATATCTCTCTAACGTCGTTACTAGGGCGGTAACGGGCGTAGTTATTTTTAAATACATTAACGGGAAGGTTTAATTCTTCGGTATATATAATAATTCCTAATAAATCGCTAGATAATAGTATAAATATTAGGCTATTAATAAACCCGACTAATTAATTCGTACTATTTAATACGACCTAGGTAACTACCCGCGATATTATTATAAATTAATTAGATTAAACGAAGGCGTAGTTTACTAAAATTCGGAATATATCTCTTTTTTCGAAAATAAAGAATTTTATCCTTATCTTCGTATTTAGCGAGGGGAATTCCGCTATAATAACGTGTTTTAAAATATAATATTTCTAGGACTTTAAAAGCGAATTAATCGGTTTAATTAACTATATCCTATAATTAATAAATTAGGGTATTATATAAGTCTTTATTTAAATTAATAAATAAATTTTTATTTAATTTAAACTCGTAAAATATAAAAGAGGTTTATAATTTTAAATTAATATTAATTTCGAGGTTTATAGAGGTCGTATAAATTAATATAAAATATAACTAGAAAAATTAAATAAAAATTTCTTATAATTAAAATAACTAGGACTAAGACTAAAATTATTATATTTAGTATTATATTATAAATATAGTTTTTAAAGACCTTTAGGGCTAGATTTTTCTTTTAATATAATTTAATATTAATATTAATACTTAAAATCTATTTTATCTCCCTCTTTAAAGAGGTCTCTTAATTAATATATTAATATATTAATATATTAGATTTACCGCCTTTTTTATTAGGCCGGTAAATAATTTTATAATTAAAATAGAATAAAAACTCGCTCTATTTTATTTAATAATAAGATAATATTTTAGATAAAATAAAAAATGAAAGAACTTTATAATCGGATATCTTTTTAATAAAGAGAGTAGATCTCTCTAATTTAAAACGTTATTCCTCGAATATATAAATAATTATTATAAACTCTTTATTATAGATTTTATAATTATACTTTATAGAGTTATACTTCTTTAAAAAATAAATTATAAAATAGAAAATATTTTAATTATTATATTAAAATAGGACTCCCCTAGATACGTAATTAAATATATTTATTTCTATTATAATTTTACGGTCGGGATTAAAATAAACTAGGATAATATCGGAGGTAAAAGTCTTTTTTAAAATATTAAAAGTTATTTAATATCGAGTACTCTACTCGAAGATAATATCTTTCCTAATTAAAACTATAAATAATATAACGAGTTTACTAAATCTATAAATGAAATACCGATAGAAGTTAACGAATCCTAAGGGATTTTAAATATTCTTAATATTAACTAGCTATAATTAATTTAGGATAATATCGAATTTTTTTAAATTTATTTTAATCTCTTTAATAATAATAATTAATCCTAGATATATAATTTTCTTAATATTAAAATTTTATTTAATAATATTTATTTAGACCCTCGCCTCACGGAGCTTCTAAAGAATATATTTAATATAAATTTTATACTCTTTCTTAATATCGCTATAAATTAAAATATCGTCGAGATAGGCGGTATAAATCTCGTCGAGATATTTATAAAGAGTATCGTTAATATAGTATTAAAACGAGGTAAGGTTATTATATAATTTAAATAATATAAGAAAGTATTTGAATAAACCGAATCGGGTATAGAATATTATAAATTCTTCGTTACCCTTTTTAACGCGGAGGGGATTAAAAATAAATATAATATCTAATTTAAAAAATACTTTAATACGATTTAATCGATTTAAGATTTTTAAGATTAAAGGTAAAAAATATTTATTTTTTATAATAATAATATTTAGCCCTCGGTAATTAATATAGAAATATAGAGCTCCGCTAGGTTTCTTTATAAATAAAATAAAGAATATAATATAAAAATAATTAACCCGAATAAAATCTATATTAAGATTTTTATCTAGATAACGGCGGAGTTCTAGGATTTTATTATAATTTATATTATATAAACTAGATAACGGAGGTTATAACTCTTTTTTGAATTTAATAATATAAATATATAATTAATATAGGGGTAAAATATTAATATCTTTTCTTAAAAAAATATTTAAAAATTTATAATACCGCGTTAATAAAATTATAATTAAGTTAATATTCTTATTATCTCGATAAATTTAAAACTCTTTTTAAATAATAACGGAGGCGAGGTAAAACTCCTTATTTATTTTAAATATAACTCGGTTTTAAGTTTAATTATAAATATTTAATTTAAGATTTTAATTAAGGCGGGGTTTAAATTTATAATATTTAGATTTTTAATAAAACTAGGTATTTAGAGTTAAGATTTCTTCTAAAATATTTAAAAATTAATTAAATTTTATAAATAATAAATTAAATACGATTTACTCGTTAAATTTAACGAGACGGGTAAATAATTAAAATCCTATCTCGTATATATTAAAAATAACTAGGTATTAGATTTATTATTTTTAATATTAAAGCTTAGAACGAAGCGAGATTAAATTATAATATTAAATTTTAAATATCTTTCCTTATTTAATACTAATAACGATATAGTTATATTCGTTATTATAGCTAGTTCTTATAGGGATAAATAACTAAGACTAGGATAAAAAAACTCCTTTTAAATTTAGATTTATTATTAATAAATCTAAAATTAAAATAATTTCTTTTAAATCCTAGATTACTTTATATAAATATTAAACTAGATTAAAGATTTAATTTATTTCTAATAAATTTAAAATTAAATTAATTCTTTTTAAATCGAGTTTTATTTTTTATAAACCTAGAATTAAATATATTATTAATAAATCTAAAATTAAAATAACTTTTCTCGAGTTAAAATTAATTATTTAATAGTAACGTTATTATCTATAAATAATAACTACTCTTTATATACTAGCGACTCCTTTTAAATCGGGGTTTAATTTATATAAATATTAAATAAAATTAAAAACTAAAATTCTTAAATCAAGAAACTTTTTTAAAATATTAAAAAGAGTTTATTTTCCACGAAAACTTTTATAGGACTAGGGGTCTAATTTCTTAAATAAAAATATAAAGTAAAGATTAAAGAATTATCGGAGAGATTAATAATAATTTATAATAATAAAGGTATAGTAAACCGATTACGACGGGGTATTAATTAAATTTAATAACGAAAAAAACTATTTATTCTTAATAACTATAAATATTTAAAATCGTTTCTATAATATAAATAATATATTCTATAACGATAAATACGTTATTAAAGGAGCGGATAATACGAGAATAATAAAGAAAATAAAAAAATAAATATTAAATATATACGAAAGTATAATTAATAAAAAGATAACTTAATATATTAATATAAATTAAGACTTTAACTTAAATTCGGGACTAGTTATTTCGTAGTTAATAAAAATTTATTATATATTTATTATAAAATATAGGGTCGGATTTAAAAAGTTATATAATAAATTAAAATAAAAACTTAATTAATAAATTAAACGATATAGCCGATAAATTAAAAAATATATATAGGGTTTCAGGTACCTATAGTCTTAATATACGATTTTATACCGGGACTATTCTTTTTCCGCGTTTAAAATAACTCCTCCTATAATATTCTCGTTATCGTCGATTATAATTATAATACTAGATCGGAGGCTAGATAATTTAATTAAATAGGCCCTTATATTATATCTAAGCGATTTATAATAGAAATAAAATCTTTATTTCTCGTAGATAATTTTAATAACTAGGGTTCTCGTTAATTTATTTTTAATAATAATTTAAATTAAATTAAAATTTATTAACTCTCTAAATAAAATAATAATAACTAGTACTATAATATAAATAAAAGTACTTATTATACTAGAGCGAGTTATAGAGGTAGAAGTTAATAAAGATATAATAAATCTTTTTAAAATTTATTCTACTTTAGTAGGAGTAATACTTTAACGAGGTAAATAATATTTAATTTATTAAAATTCTTAGTCGATTTCGGAGTATTTACGAACGTATTTATCGAAGGTATATAATCGTTAATTATTAACTTTTCTTTAAAAGATAAAGGCCTATTAAGTAATATAATTAATATTATATTTTATAATATTATATCGGTAAATTTTAAAAACTCCTATTAAAACTCTAGTTACCGACCGCGCGGATAGAGTTAATAGTGTCCTACTAGTAGCCCTAAATTACGGATAAGGCTAGTAGCGTCCTATTAATAAATTTAGTAAATTAAAGGTCTAGGTAGTATCCTATTAATAAATTTAATAACTTTTATTTACCGATACTATACTCCTAGTATAGTTAGTATCTACTATTTATAAATAGTATACTACTAGCCCCGATAGTATATCTAATTTATTAATAGTATACTCGAAGTATATTTAGTAAATTAACTATACGTTAATCTCTACTAGTATAATATACCTATTATTAAACTTTAAGTTTAATTATTATTTAATATTTAATATTTACTATTAATATTTATTATAGACTATATTATTGTAATTACTTTTTCCTCTATATCCGTTAAAATTATTATTATTTATATTTATACCTTAACCTCTACCGCCTCTACTAGTACCTAGTTTAGGGTATTTATACGAGATATATTTAACCTTCGTATAATATTAATAAGATTTCTCCTTTTAATTATCTTACCTCTATTATTATTAATAATATTTATTCTAGTTATAATAGTACTATTAATAATAAAGGTAATAACGAAGAAAATATCGACGACGTCGATAATATAACTAGTAGGTTAGATAGTAATAAATAATTTAACTTTATAAATAAAGAGTTTATAACGGTCTAAATATAGCCCGGTATTCTCGTTAATAATAATATTTAAAAATTTTACGTCTTCGTTTTTAGATTATTTTATAAATTATCTAGAATACCCTAGGAGCGGACGATAATCGTAGAAAATTATAGGATTTTTTATTATAAAATATTTTCGTATAACTTTTATCCGATTTAGATATCTACTATATCCGATTTAAATAATTATTATATCCGACTCGGATAATTATCTCGTCCGACTCGAAAAGTTATTTTATCCGACTCGAATAATAATAGGATATCCTAGAATTTCTATTTATAGGCGCTATAAATATTTAATTTATTAATATTATTAATAAAGTAAATAAATATTAAATTAAAGGATTTATAAAGTAAGTAATATCCTATTTTTATAATATTAAGCCCGTAGATATAGTCTTTATTAAAAATATATTATTATTATCTACCGCGATATTTATTCGGTAATCTCTTTTTAAACGGGATTCTAGTCGGTCTCCTTTTTATATTAAAATATTATTAATATAGACCCTATTAATAAATATTTTAAAAGTAAATAATTTAATTACGAAAGTTAAGGCCCTTAACTTATAATATTTAATAATAAATACTACGTTAATCTTCGCTTCGATATACTATATAATAGATTTAAAGTTATTATTATTTATATTATAACTCCTATAATTAACGTCCTTTAGATTTAACTCCTATTTTAATAATAATAGTTATTATTATTATCTTTATAACTATAATCTAGTAAAGAGGAAGTAACGTCGATTTATATTTATAAACTTAAACTTTTATTTAAACGGTAGATATATAATGAAGCGAAAACACTATCTTATATAATTAAATCTAAATTATATTCGCTTTATTTAAAACCGGATTTTCGAGTCTTATTAAATTATTAATTTTACTATTCTTCGCCTTTATAATTTCGTCTAGTATATAACCGAATATATTTACTAGTCTCTACGTTATAGTAATCGATTATTAAATATTATTTATTATAACCGGGATACCTATTAAATTATTAATATTATTCGAGTTATTTAAAAACTTCTAAGCCCTTAAAGCCTAGTTAAAGAAACTATTAATACTATTATATTAATTAAATAGAACGGGTACGGCTCTAAAACTATTATCGGAGAAAAAGAAATAATAATATTAATAAATATAATTTCGGTAACTAGAATATCTTTAGGCTTTTATATTTATTAAATAAAATAAATATAATTCTAAGGCTATCGTTATAGAGAAAGAAATAATAGTATTAATAAATATAACTTCGGTAACTAGAATATCTTTAGGTTTATAAATAATACTTTTTTTTTTAAAAAGAATATAATTTTATTATTAATTTCGCCTTTATTTAAGGTTTTAGCTTTAGCGATATAATAAAATATTTACTCTATAACTTCTTTCTCGCATTTTAAATTTTTAAATTTAATAATAAATCTACCCTCCTCTCTTTTAATCCTCTTTATAATATTATTTTAAATTTAATAATAAATCTACCCTCCTCCTTTTTAATCCTTTTTATAATATTATTTTAGACTCGGTAATAATTTTACTCTCCTCGGTTTTAATTTTCTTTATAATATTATTTTAAGCTCGATAATAATTTTACCCTCCTCGGTTTTAATTTTCTTTATAATATTATTTTAAACTTAATCTTAACGCTCTTTATAATATTATCTTTACCCTAAATATATACTTCTATAATTTTATTCTTTAAAATCGTTTTAATAAAGATCCCGGTTTAATATTTAATTATTTTTTATATATATAGGATCTTTAAGGCCTTTTAGTATTATATAAATTTAAATAACGAAATCTAAATATAGATATATCCTAGATTAATTAATAGATTTTTCTTTTTATATTTAATCTAGGTTTTAATAATTTCTAAAAATTTTCTATATTTATTAAAAAACTCAATTCTCTTTATAATATTAGAATAAATTCGTTTTAGAAGTTTAATATATATATTTTAAATAATATTATATACCTCGTTAAAATTAAAGTATCTAGAGGATATAATATAACTTTTTAAATTAAAAATAATTATTAAAAACTTATTTAATATAGGTTATATTAATCCGTATAATTTCTTCTTTCTAGATAATATAAAGTTTAATTAAGTATTAATATTAATATTAAATTTAAAATTAAATTAAAAAATAGTAATATTCTTCTAGCTTAAAGAATTAGGCGTGATTATAAACTCGCTAATTAACGTACTATAAAATTAATTAAGTATTAGCGGATTTAATAATTTAAAAATTAATCGCGAGTTAATTAAAATCTTACGAAATTAGAAAGTCTATTTATTTTATTTCTTTTAAAAAATATTAACTTAAGCGCCCCCTTTAATATACTTCTTAATTTATTATTTAAATCTTATTATTTCTTATATAATAATTATTAGAAGGTTTTTATCTAACGGCTCTAATAACTCCTTTAATTTTAACTTGGATATTATCTACTTTTTATTAAATCTCGTTAATAATACGTAGGAGGCTAGACGGATATTAATAAATATCTTTAAATAATAATAAACGGGGCTCGTTTATTTTTTCCGAATATAAATAATTAAATATTTAGAGAGCGCCGATTATAATAAAAAAGTACTATAGTATTTATTATAAATACCGAGCGTAGTAGTATAGGATTTATTTAAATTAAAGAAGGTATCTTTTTCTCTCTTTATTATAATATAATTATTTTAAATATCTAGATTATTTTTAATAAAATAATACCCGAAGTTATAAATTTAGCGTTTATTATTAAATATCTAAATTTATTATTAGAGAGACTCGCCCTTTTATATTTAATCGGGCTTTATTAGACCGCCGATTTTTTTATTTTTATTTTAACCTTCTTTATTAAATTAAAAGCACTCGAATTAATAAAATTATTAATTAATATAAAAATAAAAAGGTTAATATAATCCTCTATTTAAATATATTCTTTTATAAGATTTCGTATAAAATTAATTAAATAGGTTTCTATTAAAATTTTCAATTTCTCTTTAAAGATATAAATTAACCTTTAGGGTCTTTAATTATTATAAACGTAAATTAATTACTTTTATTTTATCTAAATTTAGAGAGTTTAGTTAAATTTAAAACTATAAATTAATTTCTTTTATTCGAAGACGTATACGGATAAATATAATTTAATAATTATTAAAAAGTATAAATAATAACTAGTATAATATTTTATTTATAAAGAAGTAAAAAAGTAAAGATTTTAGAAAAAACGAATCCGAGGAAATAAATAAACTAAAATAAATAAAATAAAAATCGATAGAAGGATATTTAATACTAGAGTATTATATATTTAATAAAATAAGACTCGTTATTACTACGAAGTAAATAATTTAACTAGATCTCCGAGGCGCTCTATATTCATTATTAAATAATAAAGATACTATTATATTATAAATATAAATAGTAGTATAAATAATCTAGTTATATTATAATTAGATATAATGAGTAATATTATAATATAAATAAATAAAGAGAGAAAAATAAAAAGTATATAAATTATTTTTTATTTAAATAATTATATTCCTTCTTAATACTCGTCGCTCGGTTATATAAGGTCCTTTATTAACTCCCGGTACTATTATATTCTTTTAAAATTATTCTTATTTAAGACTCCTAAAAATTATAATATTCTAATAATAATTTAATTATATATATTAATACTCCCTTAATACTTGACTTTAGACTTTTATTAATAATCTTAACTTTCTACTATATTTTTTATATTAACTAGATAAAGGAGATATATATTATATAATTTATAATTAAATAAGCCCGTCGATATTAAAGCTATCGAGATATAAAAGATTAAGAAAGAGATTATTAACACTATTATTAATAATAAAGAGAATAGATAATTATTATTAATATTTTAATTTAAGGCTATTTACCTTTAAAGGGGGTTATAAATATCGAAGAATATTTAATTTAAAGATAAAGTTCTAGACTCTAGGAGATATCTTAAAGATAATGATTATTATAAAAAAATTACTATATTTAAATAAAAAAATAATAAATAATTTAAATATTTTAAAAAATATAAATATATATAAACTAAGGCCTTTAATATAATAAATATAAATAAATAGAAATATTAAAAGAAATAAAATAAAAATCGATAAAAGGATATTCGGGGTAGAAATAATATATATTTAATAATATAAAACTTATTATCGCTACGGAGTAAATAGATTACCCGAATTTTAGGGCGCCTCGATTATAATCTTTTTTAAAAAGAGCGACCCCTTCGATATAATCTCTCTTCCTACTTTTAATTTTATAAATAATAAAGATTATAAAAACCTATTTATTTTCTACTTATTAGAAAATACTATAGACGTATTAATATTAAATATTTAGGAAGTTATTAATTTACTAGTATTAACCTCTAATAGTATAAATATTATAAATAATTATATCGAAGAATATAACGTAGATAGTATATAGTAAGATATTAATAAAAATATAATAGAATTCCGCGACTCGGAGTCTAATATTACTATGAATAAATAATAACACTATATTCGTTATCGGATAACGAAGTTAGGTTTAAAGTATTCGTATTTCCTTAATTCCTTATTTTTCTTATTCGGCGTAGATATATTTCTTAAAAATAATTTTTAGTTTAGAGTTAACGAAATTATAATAATTATAACTAATTATAAATATAGGAGGGGGGTTAGAAACTAGTCTAATTTATTAAATAATATTTATTATAACTCTAATAAAGGTATATAATAATATATAAACTTTAATTATATCGTAATTAATCGAGTAAAAAATAATATAATAATATAAAAGAGTAAAAGGTAAAAAGATAAAAAACAAATATACAATCTTTTATTTATATAATTATCCCCTTTCTTTACTATTTATTCGTTTAAGATTTTATATTAAAGAAGATCTTCTTATCGGAGTACCTCGGCGGGAGGGGGAAATATAATAAAAGTATTTAACCCTTAAATTAATTAGGATTTAATATTTTCGATTATAATAAAGTAATAATACTCTTAATTCGTTTCTTCGATTTTATCCTTAAAACCCGATTCGGGCGATTCGTTATCCGAATTAAATTATAATATAAACGATTTAATATCTAAATTAAATAATAATATAAGCGATTTAATATCTAAATTGGATATAGATATAAATTAATTTAAATTTCGGCCTTTAGATTACTTTATTAAATCTTTATCTTTATATATTTTTTATTATAACGACTAGTAAATATCTCTTTTCTTTATAATATTAATATTTATAACTCTTTCGTCGCTTTATATTTGAATTATATATACGCCCTTTATTTATAATTTAGGTATAGATTTCCTCGGTTACTCTCTAACTCTTTATAAAAAATTTAAAATTATAAATAATATTATATTAATTTTAATTAATAAATAAATTAATACAGAGGAAGTCCCTTCCCTTAATCGTTATAAATACGAGATAAATATTTCGCTCGATATTTAATAATCCGTAGAACCGCCGATTATTTAATATTTTAGGGTTAAGAGTATATAATAAATATACTCTTTTTATATTTATTATTTTATAAAACTCTTAAACCTTTTTTAAATATTAATAATTAAAAACTTTTATAAAGGTATTTTATAAATAAATAAATTATTATTTTTAGTCTCTTTAATTTAAATTCTTTATTTTTATAATAATTTATACCCTATTTATTAATCTTCTTTTTTATATAGTAATAGGGTTTATTTCGACCGATTTTTATTCGTATATTTATATATTATCTCTACGCTAATTATAATAGTATAACTTTATATTTAATTTATAGATTATTATATTTTTATAAAGGCGGCTTAAATTAGAAGAGTCTTTCTTTAATATTTTTTAATATATTTATAATACTTAAGGCCGCTAGCGTAGAGCTAGCGGCTTAGTAATAATATAAAAGATATAAAATAATTACGGGGTTCAGTATTAAATAGTTTTTAAATCCTAGATTTAATAATAGAATTAATCTCTAAGGATTCTAATAAAACGGGGGAATATTAACTCGATATAAAATTATTAAAAATTAGAACCCCGCGATACTAAAACTAGAACCCCGTATCCATAAATAATAATATTATAGAGGTAGCGGAGCGTAGGTATATATAATATACTAGCGCCTTTAACGGGGCGTAGGCGTATATAATATATTATTATTTTATAATTATCTCTTTTTTTAGGCCCTAGTCTCTAGGTACCTAAATATTTTAATTAAAAAATATTTATTAAAAAACCTTTAAACCCCCTAAGAGAAATAAGGGAAAAGAGTTATCTAATATAATAATATTATTATATAGTAATTTAAATATAAGGCTACGTACCTAATTCTTTAATATTTATAATATTAGTCACGGAATAGTATTTAGTTAATTAATCGAAATTTATCAAAAAACCTTTAAACTCCCTAAGAGAAATAAGTAAAAAAAGTCTTCTAGTTTATACTATCGGTCCTATAATACTAATATATAATACTAGTTACGGAGCGATACGAAATTATTTCCTATAGTACTATTATATAATACTAGTAACGGAAGAGTAATACTATTAAACTATCTTTATTATATAGTAGTATTAGTAGTAAATAAATAATATATTTATAAAGTTATCCCTATAGCGTTAATATATAATAATAGTAATTAATTAAATAATATTTCTTTCGTCCCTATAGTACTATTATATATAATAGTAACGGAGCGAAATAGTATATACTATCGTTCTTATAACGCTTATAGTACTTATAGTAAATATAGTATATTAGATTATTCCTATAATACCTATAATATTAGTAACGGAATAGTAATAGCTACCTTTACTATATACTCCTATTATATTATAAAAATACTAGTAGTAAAGTACTATATATAAACGGTATAGCCCTAATATTATACCGGGAGATTAGTAATAATATAACTATTATAATAACGATTATATCTATTAATAAGAGCGAGGTAGCGGAGCGGAGGCGCGTATCGATATACTATAATAGTAAAGTATTTAGCGCGACGGTTTATTATTAAAATAAACTCGCTCGCCTATTTATTTTCTCTCTTCGTAACTCTTTTAACTTTTCTCGTATATTATTACTCTAGCTCTATAATAACGTTCTAGTATTATAATTAATATATAGATAATACTCTCGTTATATATAGTTTTCTTCTAACTCTATAAATGGCTGCTATTTAGTAATAATATTAATTTATTTATACTAATATAACTTAGTTATAAATATACTAGTAAATATAACTAGTCCGCTATTAACGCGACTACGTAATACTAATTATAATAGTAATTTACTATATTTTATAACTCCTTTACCGGGTCTACTTTTATTAATTTAATAATAATTATATTCGAGGTACGTCCCCTCCTTATATACTTTATTATATTAATCGCTACGGAATCGATTATTATATAAAGGTAAACTATAACCGTAAGTTTTAAAATAATATATATTAATAATAATAAATCTTTAAACCTTTCCGAAGGAAGGTAAAGAGGTTTATATATTAATATACCCGTATTAATAATAAGACTCTTAAAGAAGAATATAAATATAATTTAATAAATAAAGAAATTATTTAATAACGTAAAATATATAGTAAAATAATAATAATTAATAGGTAAACCTCTACTATAATCGCTAACCTATAGAATTAATTAACGGCGGCGAATTAATATATTAAGGAATTAAGGGCGATAAATAAAATTCTCGAAAAAAAATTAAAAGTTTCCGTTAATATAAACGGGATTTAAAGAGTCCCGAGGAAGATAATATCTTTAAAAATTATATTAAAGAGACTACGTTTTCTTTTAATAATTCCGATAATAACTAAATCTTTCGTACGATATAATAATAATATCGAATTCTTTTTTTCTTAAATCGGCGCTAACTAAGTTTATCTAGATATATTATTTAATAATATATTTTAGGCGTCTATATAAACTATATTTAAAATAAAAATATTTTTATAAATATAATATCTTATCGCTATTATATATAAATAGTTTAATAATAAATTAAATTAAATTATACCTTAAAACCGTATAATAAGGTTATAAATATAGAGGAGAATATTTAAAAGTAGTAATATTTACCTTTAATATCGGCTCCGTTTACTCCGCTTTATTATTTTATATAACTAGGTAACCTCTTTAATTATATTTATATATTTATATTTACTACCCGTCTATTTAAAGACTTTAATTAGTTTATTAATATTAATAAACTTTTCGTCTAATAATTATTAATTATATTCTTCGCCCTAACTAGTTTATTTAATTTTATACTAGATATTTTCTTTATTTTTAATTTTATTAATTACCTCTTCTACCTCCTATAATTTATTATTATTAATAAATTCGGGGGCTTATATAAAAGATTCCGCCGTATTAATATAATCGCGAAGATAATATAATTTAAGTAACGATATATAAAAGGTATTATAAATTCTATATATAGAAAATAATAATAGGCGGTAAGTTTATACTTTTATTTTATTAATAATCCTAAAGAGCCCTATAAGCTTATAGGATAATTTTTTATTTAAACGCTTTTACTTTAGGTTCTTTATTATTAATATAATTAAATTATTAATTTTATAACTTTATAGTTTATATATTTTATTATACTATTTAACTTAATATTCGGTAGCGCTTTATAGGCGCTTTATAGTTTTATTCTTTAGAGTTTATAACTATCGTATTTTATTATTTATAACTAGTACCCTTTTTTCCTTAGAATCGTCCTCGACCTCCTAGCGGATTTTAGGATAGTAACCGTATATATAAAAAAACAATATCGTTCCGACGACGGCACTCTAATTATTATTTATTAAGAATTCTATTATAAGTATTAATCTAGCTTAATTAATTTATTTACTATTAATAAATATACGTAAATAGTACTCTAGTATTTAATTTTAATACTCTATTTATTTATTTATTTAAAAATAAAAAGTAGTATTTAGGCGTTGTTTAATTTTCGAATAAAAATATAATACCGACTAGAAGGTACTCGTAAAAATAGAGCCTCTATCGCTAATAATATTATTAGGTATACTATAGCGGTAAATAATTTTAAAATAAAATACTTTCGTTAACTAAATGGTATTAATTTTAATAATTATAGGTATATACCTAACTATTTTAATAAATCGATTTATAACGATAAAGATAGCGTTATAAACGGTACCTCTATATTTACTAAATAGTAAATTAATTATAAAATTTATAGAAATCTCCTTCTAAGGTTAAATAGTAATAGGAAACGAATTTAATTTATTATATAAACGATATCGCGGCGCCTTCGTCCGTTAATATATATCGTAAATTTTAGTATAGTTTATAACTTACTTTAGGCTACCCTCCTAGAAGAATTTTCGGGTAAATAATTTATATAATTTTATAACGCCAAAATAACTCATTAAAGAATTATTATAATATCTCTTTATAAACTCTTCCTTTAGAGCTTTATTCTTTAATATATAAAGATAATTATTATATTTTAATAATCCCTCGGAGTTTATAGTTTATACTTTATTCTTTATATAATAACGGTTCTTTAAAACCCCTTTATTATTAAAATATATAATATATTAAAGATCTAAATCCCGAAAACGTTAACTACGAAATAACCCTCCGCGAAGTTACGACGGTTATATATTATTATATTTAATAGTTCTTTAGGCGTATCCTTATTATAGGTTCTTTAAATATATAATTATTCTATATATTACTCCGATATCCTTAGAGGATATAAGATTTTAGGGTATAATCGTTTACGTTTATTTAATAATATTAAATATACCGGATAATATTTATTACTCTTAATAAGATTAATTAAAACTTATTCTTTATAATCGCTAGATATAGAAATTAAAATCGGGTAATATTATCGGATTAGTTTATTTATATATATAATATAAATCCCCTTCCGAGTATACTTCTTAAATATTTTAAAATCACGCGGTTAATATAAATAAATATTAATTATAATTATAATTAATTTACTCTTTATTATAAACTCTAAAATATAATAATATCTTTTAACTTTTACTTTATTATAAATTATTAATATTAAGTTAAATAATATTATCCCTAACTAAGTCCCTATTTATTATATACTCCGTTCGAGGTTATTAATAATAATATAGACCGGCTAGGCCTACTAGTCTCCGTAGATTCGAGATAAATAAATCTTATCCGATTTTATTATTACCGGTATAACGGTCGAGTTATTAAATAGTTTATCCTATATCTCCTACTATTAACTAGTTATATATATATTATTAATAATAAAATCTACGTTAAGATTTTACTAGTATATCGGTATATAATTAAAACTCGAATTAAATAATATATATCCTAATAACGCTTTTATAATAGATATTATATCGAAGTAAAGAATAAAATATATTCTAGGTTTATTACTAGATTTATTTATATAGACCTAGAAAATTTACCGGACCTAGTCCTTATTAATATTATTATATTTTATATTAGATAATTTAGTTTTTAATAATAGAGTATTATCGAAATTATAATATTTATAAAAGAATTTTAATCGACGGTTTTTAAAGAACTTATCTATAGAATTATTAAAGAGTCGCGCGATATATATTTATTTAATTATTACGTAGTTGATTGATTAATTAATTGATTTATATACTTACTCTAGTAAAACTACTTTATTAATAAAAGAGTTCCGCGAATACTTTCCTAGTAGGGTTACTAGTAGTTCCTACTACTCGTTAAAGAAATTTTATTGGTTAAAAACTCTAATTTATCGATAATTTATCTCCTTTTTTTACTAGTTAATAGCCGATGACTATAATTATTCTAAAATATTATTTATTTCTTCCCTCCGTTTCCCTTTTATTTTAATTTTCTTTAATTTTATTTATTTATCTTATAGGCCTATAGGCCGCTTTATTATATATTTATTAAATAGTCGATGCCTACGGCCCTCCGGCCGGTAGTTTCTTTCTTTTCTTTCTTTTCTTTATAGGCCTAGGTATATCGCTAGGTCCTAGTAATAATTTAGATTATACTAGTTATTCTTTAATAAAGAAGAATTAGCCGAGCTATTTTATCTTTATTATTTACCGCGCGGTTATATATATACTTTAGGCCTAGGTTAATATCTTTTTAAAATTATATATATTTATTTATTTTATAAGCTCCGTTTTATCCCTAACTAGTCCTAGGTAAAATAATAATATATACTTTATACTCTATTTCTTCTATCTATATCGGTAGCTAGCGCTACGGATTATAAATACTTTTATTCGGTATAAGAATTTATTTAGTCCGATTTTACCGTATTTTAGTTATATTATTATAGAGTTTTTAATCTTCTTTAGTTAATTATAGTAATTGAATTAATCCTCGAATAAGTCTCTCTTTTAAGCCGGGTTAATAGCCTATATAAAGATCGTCGTTTTATAGTTCTTTTATTTATTTAGTTATCGCTAGCGAGCCTAGTTTTTTACCCTTTAATCGATAATTTTAATATCCTAGTATTCTTCGACGTCTTCGATTAAGTTTATTTAGTCTTTTCTCCTCTTTATAGTTATAATTACCTTATATTATTCTTTAAATCCTAGGGCGCGAATTACCTAGGCTTCTTTTTTTATTATTAATATTAGAGGTATTTATTATTACCTCCTTCCTCTACGCTAGAGTTTATTTTAGATTTATATATTTTTTATAATTATAATTAAGTAGGTCCCTCGATTTATTTAATATTATATTACTAGGTAATTTAACTAGAGGTTAATTAACGCGATTATTAACTCGGCCTCGAGTATTAAAACCGAGGTAGTTTTAAATACTTTTAAGACTATCCTAAAATAGTTATTTTAAATAATTATTAGTTTCTTTATATATCCCTTTATAACCTTTATTATTCCTCTCGGTTAATATTATATCGGAGCCGTAAACGTTAATATTAATTTAACTACTATATTATATACTATTCTATACTTCGCGAAGGTAACGCTTTATATCGAACTAGTTAAATACTTTATAGCGCGGCTTTAATTAACCGCTTTAGTTTTAATCTAGGCTAGATATAGTCCCTATTTTAGTTTTAAATCGATATATAGTCTTAAGATTTTAATACTCGCTTTAGGTTCGATAATAATTACGTTCCTAAAATTTATTATTATTTCTATATTAAATTTCTTCGATATTCGAGATATATAGACTAGCTCGTATTTTTAGGGGGTAAATAATACTTTATAAATAATTATTTACTTTAGGTAGATATTATAGGCCCGTTTTAAATTCGTATAATTCTTTTTTATACTCTCGTTATAGGCGAGTAAATAGACGTTATCTACGAATCCTCTAATCTATATTAATAGGTTTATTTTAATATACTCCTCGATTAATAGTATATTAAAGAATAGAAAGAGTACCGGTGAAATAGGCGATTTTTATAAGATACCCGTTATTATCGTCTTTATTATACTTGTTTTTTTTCTAAATATTACGGACGTAGCCTTATCCGATAAAAAGTTTATTATTTAATCGATAATTAAACTCGGTATACCTTTTATCCGTAAATTATATAATAACCTCTTATACGAGATATTATCGAACGCTCCCGTTATATTTAATAATAGTAGGTTTATTATTTTTCCCCTCCCGTTCCTACTATAGTTCTATATAGTATATACTATATCTATAAGGGTCTCTAGCGCGGTTTTTATTAAATACTTTTATCTAGCCTTTATTTACTATAATAATAGTAGTTCGTACTTTTTTATTATATTATTTAACTTTCTAGAGATAATTATTTCTAGCGCTTTATTAAATATATCGAGGAGTATAATAAACTTATATAACTTTAGCTCTAAATAGTCGCCTTTCTTCGATTTCTTAAGAATTATTATATTAGTTTTTTTAAAGTACCTCGGGTAGTATTCTTATCTAAGGTAGGCCTAGAATAAATAAATAATAATATCTTTTACTTCCGTTTCTATTATAGTTTTTAGGAATCGGTTTAGGATTCTAGTTATTCCTAGTACTTTATCGGTAGCTAGGTATTATATTACTTTATATATTTCTATCCTAATAATTTCCTAGTTTATTCTAACGGGCTCCGGGTATCTTAACCGTCGATATTATTTAAATTTATTATCCGTAGAGGGGGAAATAATATTCTTTATAAAGTTTTTATTTTACCCTCGAAGTCTCTAGTTTTTCCTCCTTTATTATTTTTAATAATTAGGAATTAAAGGAGTTCTTTAAGGTAGTTATTTTTCTCTCTTTTTTATTTTATAAGTTTTTATACTCCTATCGGCTTTAACGAGGCTTTATATATACTTTCTTATTAAGAGAACGTTTTCGTTCTTCGAATTATTTATTTTGTCTCTTATTATTTACCGTATCTAGGGCCTCCTCCGTCCGGGTATTTCGACTTTATTTATACTCCTTTATATATTTCTTTACCTTTAGTATAATATTAATATAATAGGAGTTCTAATAGGATTTAGCTCTTTAGTATAAACGGGTTTATAAAATTATAAACTCGATAATTTTTTAAAAACCTCCTATTATCTTATTTAAATATTAGTTAATATTTTCTTTACTTTTAAATTTTAGTTTCCCTAATATTTAATAAAGAGACTTTATACTTTATTATATTTCCTCTCGGGTAATATTATCCTTAATCTTCTTTTAAATATACCGAGTATATAGTATTACCTCTTTTTATATTTACTCGAATTCTATTACTACTAACTTATAATCGGAGTTATAATATAAGTTTTCGCGGACTATAGAGTTATTTATAACTTAGTATACTCCTCTCGTAAAGAATAATAAATCGATTATACTTTTATATCCTCGGGCTTTTTATATAATAGATACTTTTAATAACTCTAGTTTTATTTCCCTCGACTCTATTATTCCTAGGAGATAATCGGTTATAGTATAATATATATATCGCCTAGTATTATTCTAGTTAGGGTAGTAGAGGTTAAAATCCCTTAAAAGAATATATTCGCCTTCCTCCGTTAATACTTCCTCGAGTAGTAGTAATATTAATGAATTATTAATTAAAATATATTATATCGGTAATAAATTATATATATTATAGATTTATACTTTTTTATAATAGGGGATTCTTCGACTAGTAGCCTCCTCCTCCCCGATTTTATCCGACCGAGATTTCTTTTTATTTCTTCCCTCGTTTAGTATTATTTTTATAGAGTATAAATCGCCTCTATAGTAAATTAACTCTTAATTACTTATATCGATTCTTTTATTTATATAGAAATATATACGAGCCTCTAGGCCTCCCTTATATATTAAATAAAAATAATTAATATTATTATTATATAGCGCCTAGATAGTAGGATTCTAATTAAGCTCCTATATAACTATAATATCGATATTTTTAATTTATTTATTTTAGAGTAACTTTATTATTAACTTCGATTCCTTCTTAGTATTATATTATACGATTTTAAATTAGGTATTATAATTTATCGTATATTAATATTATATTCGTAAATTCCTCGTCTATTTCTTAGTGACCTAGTAGTATTAATTCTAGCCGGTTTTTATCTAGTTAGTCGAACGCCGTTACTAGGAAATTATTTAAAACTTAGAGGACTATTTACCTAGGTATTACTTTTAGTTTATTATTTTATCTCGGCCTCTCTATCTTCCTAGGTATAATAAGCGCGTTTTAGACTTTATTAATTATCTCCGTTATTATTTTCCTCTTCCTTATACCTCTAGCCGGTATTAATATAAATTTATTACTAATTAGATTTACCTAGGAGCTTAGGGCTATTATCCTCGATAATATTACGAATTATCTAGATTTATTCTTTAATCTTTATCGGATTCTATATATCTTTTTTTACTTAACTAGGTACGCCTTATTTTAGAATTTATAATATCTAGAGTAAATTATATAGCGCTTTTCCTTCGGGCTTTTAGTATTATATTTATATAATTAATAAAGTTCTATATATATCCTATATTTAAATTAGTTTTTATAAATTAAAATTATATAGTCGTACCCCTAGTAGTTAAAATACTATCTCGGGTTATTTATTTTCTCCTATCTTTCGTATAATAGTAGTTATTCGCTTTCTATATCGGTAAAGCGGGAGACTATACGAGAAGAGTCGAGGTACTAAATACGTATTTTACCGGCTTTAGGCGGAAAAATAACGAAAAAATAATATTTAAAGAAAAAAAAAAAAGTTTTTTTTTAATAAAAAATCTAAAAATAGTAACTTCGGATTTAAGATTTTAAATCCGTGATTTTCTACTAGCGCCGGGTAGCTCGCTAAGGCTATATAAAGCGCTATAATTATACTAATTTAATTTAGATTTTAAATTATATTAATTTATAAAAATTATATACGCGTGTAATACCCCTTAAGTTAGCGCGGTATTATAGACTATATAATTCACTTATAATTATATATATCTAATTATCTACCGATACTATTTAGACTAACTTATTCCTATTTATTTAAATTTATTCAAAATAAGTCGAGGTACTAAATACGTATTTAGATACTTTAGACGAAAGTAGGTATTAAATCAATCTCTAGGGTTAGTATATAAACTAAATAGATCTAAGCGCCTTTTCCGTCTTTTTTAATAAAATGCGGGTTTACTACTTTACCGATATAGGAGCCCGTCTACTACTAGTTTATTTATTATATCTAGGTCCGGGATTTTAAGAAAGAGTATTAAATACTTTTTCTCGCGGTTATATTTATCTAGTTTAAGGGCGAATCTTAATTATTTTATATTTACGATATTTAATCTCGGGTATAGCCTATAATTATTTTTCTTTAATATATTTATTACCGCTTTTTAGTTATTTATATCGACGGCCTCTTTCCTTATACTATATATTATAATTATATAGGTTTATCTTAATACTCTCGCCGAGGGGTTAATACTTTTTATTTATTTAATTATTTTCTCTAGCTTTTACTTTACCTCTACCGTTATATAATATAAAACGAAGTCTCTTTTTATTATTTATTTTACTCCGATAATCGACTCCGTTACCGAGTAAACTCTATTCCGGAATATTTTAATTAGTTAAGAGTTAATTATTTTCCTAAATTATCCTCTAACTTTAATATTATTTATTTTAATTATTAACTACTTCGCTTTCGCGCTAGTTGTTATTACCGGGGGAGGGGGGTTCGTTTCGGCTATATATCTCGATAGAATAAATATATATTTATAGATAATATTAGTCTAGTTTTATATTAATAACGTAGGTATATTCCTCGCTCTAAGTTTTTAGACTTTTTATTTTAACGAGTCTATTTAGGCCTCCTAGAGCCTACGCTCTTCTATTAATTCTTATATATAACTAAGAATTATCCCTAGCGCGATCTATATTAATTATAGCCCGCGGTATATTATTTACTATACCTCTTTATATTCTATATTTTTTATAGTCTTTATTATAGCTACCGTTAATTCTTTTAAAAAATTTATACTTTCTTTGATTCTTCTTATTTAATTACTAGTCTTATTTTATTATTACGATATCTTCGTTATATTAAAATATATTAATAGTTTACTCCCGGCCCTAGTACCTTAAATCCTATCTCTACTACCTCTATTCTCTTTTATCTCAACTAATTTCGTAACTCTTTAAATAATGAAATCCTATTAGCCTAGCTTTCGTCTTATCTTTTTCAAAACCGAAGTTCTAGATATAGTTATAATAACTCGTGGTAAATTATTATTTATTATATTATTTTAGGAATACTTTAATTTATTACGTAATTTACTTTTAATTTAAAAAGATCGTAATTTATACTCTTTAAATAGAGATTTTAAATCTAGTATATTTTTTCTTATTATTAACCTCCCCGTACCTCGCTCCGGTAAATATTATTCTACCGATATAATTATTAAAAACGATATTATATTAATACCGCCCGAAGTCGTTATAAAGATCGTTTATTCCGCTATTTAAATTAATACGTTTTAAGAATAATATATTTTATAGTCCTCCGCGTTTTAGAATATTTATTCTAAAATATCGTTATTTATATAATTATTTAATACGTACTGTTTTTTTAAAAAATATCTATATTTTTAGCCTAAAAGCGACTCTTATTATTAATATTATCCTTATTCTTTTCGTTTATATAAATTAGGGGCTCTATAGGATTTTTATAAAAATATATTTATCTCTTATATATTTAATCAAAATTATTAAATCGGCCTTTATATTATAATAGATATCTAGAAAAATCATTATTATTAAGATATTACTTCTCGTAGTATCGATATTATCGATTTATTTATTTTAATAATAGTATAATCTAAATTCTCTTTTCTTAATAAATTTATCGATAAAGTAAAATATCGATTAGTTTAGGGTCTTTATATAATTAGGATCTAGGTAATTCTAGTACTATTTATTAATCGTCCGAGATATATATAAACTACGTAGTATATTAGGCTATTCGTATATTAGGTATATTAAACTTCGAAGGTAAAATTTAATCTTTAAAATATTAAAAAAGCCTTATAAGATTTTAGAGATAAATCCTTAATACTAAATATAATAATAAACTAGTATAACCGTAGTAATAAAATATTAATATTATAAGAATATTATCGAGTTTAATATATAAACGAGTATAGAAAGAAATTATATATATTATTTTATTTATTTAAACGAGAAAGAGGCTAGATTAAATCTATAAATTAAATATTAGAGTTAAGGAAAAGGATCTTTAAAACAGTTTATATATATTAATTAATAAATATATAAGAGTTATTTTTTAATATTAAGTTTATAGAGGTTATTACGTTATCTCTTTACCTCTTTATCGGACTTTTTATAAAATATATTTACTATTAAAACGGGATAATTACCCGTTAATATAAAGATTCCTCCGTTTAATAATAATATAATATACTAGTTTATTATATCTCTAGCGATTATATTTAATAATTATAATATTCTTAATTATAGGTATACTCTACCGCTTTTAATCTAAAATATAATATGATATTAACTAAGAAATGATTATAGCCTAAATTTATTACTATATTTAATAGTAATTATAAACTATTAATAGTACTAGAGTATAGACCTATATAAATATTCCGATAATATAGTATTTAGTTAGAAGTAAATGGTTTTTTATATTATTTACTTTATTTATTTCTCCCGTTATATCTTTCTTTATAGTATACTAAATATAGTTTTAATTAACTCGGACGTTTTTTACTATCCGGTTACTTTTAAGATTTAAGAATTAATAGAAATAAAAATATTAACCTTTAATAGTAATCCTATAATAGTTTAAATATAATAATAATTTTATTAACTACCCGATCGAATATAATTCCGCTCTAATAAGTATTTAGTTATATATACTATTAATTCGTATTTAATACGCGAATTTAATATTATTTTAATATCCGTTTCTAGTTATTATTAATTTATTATTTCTTACTCTCTTTACTTTTATTTAAACCTAGGATCTTCTACTTTATTATATTCTAGCGTTATAATAAATAGGATTTTATAAATATTAATATTAAGTTTCGATAAATTTAATATTATTATCTTAATACTAATAGTTATAAAATAAATAACGCGTTTATTTACTTTATTTATTAAAAGTCGATTTATACTCTTTATTTATCCTTTCGCCCCCTTTATTTATTAATTATATTTTATCGTCTTTATTTTAACTTTTATTAATAATATTTATTTTAACCTCGTTTTTTAATATAGATAAGTTATTTACTATAGTATTATTAATTCTTAACTTCTATATTAATATCGGTTTAAATAATCTCCGATAAAAATTTTTTAATTATATATTAATTACCTCGTTTATAAAAGTAGATACCCCTACGCCTACGACTTAATACTCTAACTTTAGTATTAGTAATATTATATTTATTATTTTATCCTTTTTAAATCTATTAAAATTTTACTTTATTAAAAGCGGAGAAATTCTATTAAAATTATTAAATTTATACTAGATTCGTTTCTTATCTCCGCGGCCCGTAGGAACGAAAATCTCTTTACTTTATACCTAATCTTAATAAGTTCTTTATACTAGTATTAATTCTTTATATTATTATTCTTAAAACCTATATATTATTAATTCTATTATTATTTATAGAAATATTAAGTATTTTATCTTTAAAGTTAAAGGAGTAAATAAAGATTAATATATTATTATCTTTAATAAAAGTAAGCCCTTAACTTTCCTACTTTTATAAAATTATTATTATAGTATCTAGTAATATCGCTAGCCGTAATATCGTAGTCTTAATATTCTAGTTTAACGAATTTATATAATCGGGCTATACTTTCTCTAGCGAGGTTAATAATATTATTTATTATATTATTAATTACTTTATTTAACGGAATTTCCGGCCTATTTAACCCCTTCGTAACTTTAATCCTCGAGAGTAATAAATATAATTAAAGTCTATTAAGGTACCGAGCTAGCTAAGTAATTAAACTATTAATATTACTATCTTTTATACCGTTATAATACGCTTCTAAACTAGTATCTAAATAACTCGATAATTTTTTAAGGTATCGGTATTAATTAGGAATATACTTTCTTTATTCCCGGCGAGCTCTAGGTAAAGACCTTCTTCGTTATTACTAATTTCGATATTATTATTAAATTATTCTACTAGATAGACCTCTATAAAAGAAGTAATTTATTAAAAACCCCTCGGACCTAACTAATAACCGTAGTAATCCTCGATTATAACGAATACGGGCTTTAATAAAATATAACTAATAGAATTATATAATCTTATTACAAATTTTATAATAGTATCTCTAGTAGGCCCTCCTAGACTATTAAGACTCTAAGGCCCATAAGGTCTCTAAAGCGATAATACTACTTTATCGAAATAAAATATAACTAACCTCGGATTCTTCGACCCTATATATAATAATAAATCTACTAGTATAGAGTCTAGTCTCGAGTATACTAATAAAGAAATTTACTTCCGGGATATATATTTATTTATCGAGCGAGTTAAGGACCTAGTAATTATTAAAAATACTATAATATATAAAAATCTTTAGATTTACCTCCGCGGTATTATTTTAAAATAATATACTACTAAATTTTTAAACGCTAAAAAAAAACTATCGAAGTATAGCGCTATTAATATTAATATTACGGAATAAATTTAATTATTAACGGGAAGGTTTAAGGAGCCTTCGAATATAATTATTAATATTATTTTTAAGAAACGTTACTCTATAAAAGATATTAATAGCCGTTATAAATTATATAAATATATATAGAAGATTTTAAGGTCTATTATAGATACGGGAATATTATTATTATAAAATTAATTTAATATTATCTATAACGGAATTAATTTTAAATTACGACGTAATATTAAAAGGCCTAATAATAATACTATTATTAATAACTTTCTAACGAGCCTCGATAATTATAAATATAAATAGTAGGCTCTAATATCTAGAAAGTTAAATAAATATAATCGATTAATTCTATCGAATTATAATAATAATAGTAGTAGCTACGGATAGTATTAACCTTAATAGTATAATTAGTATTAGAATTTTCGTTAATCTTTTATTCCTTATTATCCTACCGAAGGCTTTAGATCTTTATATAACGATCCGCCTCTTTATAAAAATAATAATACTTCTTATAGAAATGATTTATATAGGTTATTTTCTTTTTCTTCTTCGTCCTTCTAATTTTAATAGAGTAATATTAACTAGTAATAATAATAATAGAATCTTAACCGCTTATAATCTCCTAGAAAGTAGTTATAAATAATAAACGGAAATTTAAATCCGTTACCTAAATAAAAGATATTGCCTCCTAGGTATTAAAACTAAGACTCTAGAATAAGAAAAAACTTTAATAAAAACTCTTTTAGGAAACCCTTTTCGACCTAAAGAACCTATTATACTAAAGATTAGGAAACTATTAAAGACGTTAATTATAACGAAGAATAATTTATAAAAGCCTTCCGTTAGATTAAAAGCCTTTATAACGAAAATTAAAATAACTATTATAATAACTAAAAAGATACTTTCTATTAAGGTATAATATAGGCTAGTAAATATATTAACGACGCCGTCGATTTAGAGGAACTTTATAAGGAGATAATTAATAGTTTTTTATTAAATAATATATTACTAAAGTAGTTAATATTATTAATAAAGTATTTTATTATTTATATAACTAGCCCTTCTTTTCTAATAATAAGTTATATATTTATATTCGATAGTATCGATCTTCGACTATAGTAATTTATCCCGCTTCGAAGAATTCTTCTTTAACGAAGTATACTATAGTTTCTACCTTAACGAATTCCGCTTTACTAGATTTCGCTTTACTAAAAACTACTACGAAGTAAATTATTAAATTTATATCTACTAATAGACCTACCCGCGGTTATATATTTCGTAGTTATTATTATATTATTATCGAGGTCTTAATAGACCTAAACGGTTAACTCTACGAATTTTATTTCGATATTAAATATACTATAAACTTTATAAACTAGTAGTTCTTAACGAAATTTATAAAATTTGGCCTATAGGTCGAGATCCGTAAAATACCCACTACTATAAAAGTCCGTAGTTTAGGATCAAATAATTATAATATTAATAAATTCGTTATTATCTCTATATATATTTTTAATAAGGACGGAAAGATCGCCTTAATTACTAAGGAACTATATATCGTCGATAATTTATCTATTAAGGTTTTAATAAATATCGATATTATAAAGTTAAAAAGAATTATAATTAATACCGGTAAAGATCTCGTTATTATTATATCGTATAATAACCTCTAGGTCTTTATTTCTATAATTATAAAGAGTATTAAAATAGATATTACTATAGTTAGTAAATTCCGCTATACTATACTAGTATATTTAGATATAGTTATTATAGTTAAATCTATAAAATCGGATTTACTCTAAGATTGTAATTTACTATTTAAATCTTCTTAACTTAATATATTAATAGTAACTATATATATCGTTAACTATAATATAAATAAAATCATAGTTCGGAATAATACCGATTTATTAGTAATTATTAACCGATATACTAAATTAGGGAAAGTTATTAAATACGAAATAACTAAATACTTCTAAATTAATATCTTATATATTAACTTAGTTATAAGGTTACCGAAGACTTTAGTATCGAAATTTTTAATTAAATCCTACTTTAAGGCCGGTCTTATTATAGTAGTAGTCTTTAATATTATAATAACTCCACGTACCTTTAATTCGATAATATCGAATATTATTTATCTAAGTTTTATAACTTCTAATATATTTACTCTATTAAATTTATCTTCGGTAAATTTCTCTTAAAACGTATTATTAGAGTATAATTCGTTTTTACCGAAATAGATTTTATACGAGATTTCTATAGCGCCGAAGTAAATATTATTAAAACCTTCGATAATACTGAATATTTTATCTTAATTAAAGATACTATACCTTATAAATACTATAATCTACGGGAACGATACTTCTATTTCTATAATTACCGATATCGTCGATTCGTTTCTAAATCTATAGAAAGATACTAGAAATATAACGAATATCCCGGAATTTAAATAAATAGAAATTTCTTTTATTAATAACTAGAAAGAGCTCTATAAAGCCGGTTGAACTCGTATTTATCCGTTAAAGAAATATAATAAAGAGGTTATTAATAGTATCTTCGACGAACTCTACTAATAGGGCCGAATAAAATAAATAATTATAATAATACTATTTTCTTTCTCTTATTTCGTTATATAGAAGAATACCGCCTTTAGTTTTAAAGAATATATAATTATCGATATTAAAGTCTTTAATAAAATTATAATATTTAATATATATTCGGTTCTTATTTAAACTAAAATCTTAGTACTTCTATTAAATACTATATATATTTCGATTATTAACGTAGTAGCCTTCTTCTATTAATCGTAGGTAAAGCGATATTATCGATACTATTTTACAGTAATAATATACCGTAGTTAAAAAATCTTTAATATATTAATAATAAAGTACCGAAACTCTCCGGCCTATATTTAATATATAATTAACTATATACTTCGGCCGTACCGAAAATTCTACTATATATATATCGATAATATCGTTATCTTTTCTACTTCGTTAATAGAGTACGTTAAATACTTAATACTAGTATTCTAAATATTATTAGATATAAATATCTATATTTTTATTAAGAAATCCTTTTTGAATTATCCTTCCGCCTAGTTACTAGGTTAATATATTAATACTTTAAACTTTATTATAATTAAAAATAAATTAATAATTATATAAAATCTTTAGTTTCCCCGAATATTATAAATATTTAAATAGTATCTTAAAATAACTAGTTACTTAAAGTAATATATTCCGTATTATATAATAATAATTAAGTCTTTATAAGACCGTAAAACGTTATTAAATTAATACTATTAGAATAATAAGAGTATATAGGGTAATACTCGTAAATCTACGATAAAGAGATCTCTCGTCGATATATCTACGCCGGCGGAGTTTAACATCGGTAAAGTAGGAGACTATATAGACTTTTTCCAAGTATAATACCCGTATATTCCGTTATCTATAGCTCCGAGTAGGTTTATTAAATATCTTATTATTATTTACTAGTAAATTACGTATTAAGCTAGCTTAAACCCGTAAATAATTTATTTAATTATCTAATTTATATAGTTTAAGTTATAGGTTAGATATAATATATAATAATATTAGTCGCGTATTTACTCGCGTATTTATATAAGTATTATATATTAATACTATTAATTTACTATATTTATTAAATATATTTATTACCTACGATATTTAATAAATGTTTTTATACGACTTTATAAACTTAAATATATTATATACTAAAATTTATTTAGTCCTAAGGCTCGACTAGCTAGAGTTTAGGTTACTCGGTCTATAACTTTATTTTATTAAAATAGGATTACGCTTTTTTATCTAATTTCCGTCGCTCCTTTTAAAGTATAGCTCTCTCGGCGGTAACTATATCGATATAAACCTTACTACGCTTAATTACTAAATAAATATAATATACTACGGGGACTATCTTCTATTAACTTAATATATTTTTATAAATTTAAAACTAAATTTATAAAGAGATAGGGGAGTAGATATATACTAGTATTAATAATAATACTCGTAGAGTATTACCTAGAATCGATTTAATAGAATATTAACCTTATTTATTAATATATAATAATAAATAAGTCGAGTAGTACCCTAGATAACTATATACGAGTAGAGATAAATATCATTCTCGAAGGGGTAAATAATATTATAATTAATAATTATACTAGGTATAGGATTATTGTTTTTATTAACTATAAAACCTATAAAAGGGAAGAAGCGAATATAATAATACTTCTCGGTAATTATAATAGTGAATTTAACTTTATTACTAGGATAATTCTAGCCTAAGTCCGTAAATAAGCGCTTTATATTAATAACCTCGTACTTTAAAAGTAGACTAAATTAATTTTTAGAAATACTATTACGAAAGTAATAAATATATTTAGGTAAACTACCTCCGTTAATATTCTTCTACTACTAGTCTATTAAAGGACGAAATATAAAATTAATATTATTAGAAGTAATTATCTTAATACGGGAGCCGTTCGTCTCGATTATAATAATATAACGAGAGGTAGTCCGATTAATAAAGATAATTATAGTAGTTATAAAAGTTTACTTTAGGCCGGGTACTGTATAAGAGATATTAATACCGATAATTATTATAGGCTCCTCGAAGTATTTAGTTTTTAATTTAATTATAGAGGTAGTACCCCCGAGTTTATAATTAAATTTTATAAATATATTAAAGTAATATTAAGGGGCGTTTTTAATAATATTACTCGCCTAGACGTATTATAATATAACTCCGAAACGAATATCGTAATTATATTTAATCCGATTATAAATATCGGCGCTCTTATTACTAAGAATAACTAAAAGTATTTAAGGACGCGACTTCGATTAGTTTCTAACGGCTATAAATATCGTATTAATAACCTCGGTATTATTAATATAGCCGTTAATAACGGGAGGGTTAATATTCTCGACTCTTCCGCTATATCTACGATAAAGTTTTATAAAGTTTCTCTTAAAATTATTTATTTACTTATTAATTATAAGCGCTCGACGATTTTTATTTAACTTTAAGATATAAATACCCTAAGATTTTAACGGCTAAATATTAGGGAGGAGAAATACCTTTCCGTATAAATCCTAATAACTAAAAAAAATAAACTTAATTATAGAATTTTATATAAAGAGTATCTTAGGTAACTCGAGAATACGAGTATTAATCTTTAATATCTCCGAATTAATAATAAGACCGTAACCGTTAAATATAAGATTATTAGATTATTTTAATATATCTAAACCTTTTTAAATTTATAGAATTTACGATTATTTTATCTCCTCTATATTATCGAACTCTTTTTAAATATTAATACCGCTAGTTTACTCTCTTAATATCTTTTTTTATAAATATCGTTATCCTCTCGTTATACCCCTATAGTAATAAACTATTTATTTTTCTATAATTAATTATACTCGTCCTACTCGCCTTCGTTATTATAAATATACTTCTTTAAGACTTCGCGGAGTTTATAATTCTCCGACTCCTCTATAAGACCTTTTATTATTTAATATATCCGTTATTAAACCCCTTATTTATTATAAATAATTATATCTATCTTAGAAATTATATTTACGAATTTAATTATATATATCGCGCGGTTTTAACCGATTCGATTAATACGGTATATAGCCTAGTCTTTAGCGCTTATTAACTACTCGGAGTTAAAGATAACGATATATTTAAAGGCCGTAAATATCTACTTTATATTTAAAAGTATAATAGATCTTATTAGAAATTAAGATACGGGTTCCGAGGATATATTTTTTATATTATCTTTACCCTCCTAAAAGAGTCTAACGATTTTAATTTATTTTAATTTAAATATATTTTTATAAATTAGGGCGATAGGCCTCTTTTATATTAAACCGATCGTTTATATAATTATTAATACGATATTCTTAGCGTAGGATAAGACCTACGTTATAGTATAAGATTCCGTTAAAAATATTTACCTAGTAAATAATAAAAGTTAAAATAAGAGATATAACTATAATAATTATCTTTATATCGATTCCTTACATTTTATTTCTAAGAATATCTAGTATTTATATTTTAAGATAATTATTTACTCCGGCGATTTAATTAATACTTTTTTCGAAGGTTAAATCTCTTTATTTTAATTTATAAAACTTCTCTTTCTTTAACCTAAATTAATTATTATCTTTTAATTTATTACCCGTTAGTTTAAAGTTCTTTATATCTTTATAAAGAACTAGTTTAGGGAATAATAATAAAATTCTAATATAATATACGGCCGCGAGCTATAAGTATATTATAACCTTTAATATAATATTCTTCTTATAACTCGTAAAGGCGAGTATAATATTACGATAAATTTACCGAACTCTTTAATTTATTTTCTTAAAATAATATTCTAGTAATAATTCGTATCGTTATAAGTAACCTAAAAAGTAGTTAAAATAATAATTAAATTTAAATTTAATTAGCGGTTCCCCGAAAAAAGTAAAGTCTAACGTACGTTATACCTAAAGTATTCGAATAATAATAATTATAGTCTTTTTATACTACTCGTACTCGTCTTTAATATCGTTATTATTATATATACTCCGGATAAAGCTCTTATACCTTTTACCGATCTTAATAAATTTATCTTTTACATAATATTTTAGGCGTTTACGCGCCCTATTTAGGCGAGGGTAATCTTTTTTAAAAAGTAATATAATCTATTTATTATTTATAAACGTATTTATTTAATCTATTATCGTCTTTAATAATAATTTAAACGGAGTCCCGTTAATTAAAATCTTTCGAGGTTTCTAACCCGGTATTATATTATCGATTTTCCGAATCTTAGTAATCGTCCTTATAATCTCGTTATTCTCGGTATATACTTTATTTACTACGATCCTGTCTTATCTTATATCTTATTAATATTATTACTCTTATATCCTAACTTTATTACCCTTTTTTTTTACCGCGGGAATTTTATCTATTAAAACCTTATCGATTTAATTAGGAAACGAGGTTAAGGATATAAAATAAAGTACTTTAAAAAAATTATAATCTTCGTTAAAATAGGGAACCTACTTTAATCTTATTAAGAGATCGCGATCTAATATATTTAGTTTTACGGTATAAGTTTTTAATTTAAAATTATTATAGGTTTATTATAATACTTATTTAAAAACTTTATCCTTTTATTTTATTTATATATTTATTAGATCTAGCTAGTAGGATAATAAACCCGCGGGGGGAAAGAAAAAATTAAGACTATAACTCGGTATAAGTTTTTTAGATATACTAGAATTAATATATATATATTAGATTCTTTAAGGGTTCCTAGACGGGTAATATATCTTAAGTAATTAAAGATCCTTCGTTATTCCCTCCGTAAAATATAGGTTATATCTTTTTTTCTTTTTAGTTTTCTTTACGTCTTTACGATTTAATATAAGTAAATAATTTAGGTAAGTTATACCGAGAGCTTATAAGATTTAAACCCCTCGTTAATTATTAATTCTAAACTCGATAAGGGCTAGTTATATTATCTTTTTAAATTTTATAATATCTACGAGGTATCCCCCGTTTTAGAAAATCTTTATTTCGAATAAAACGAATATACCGAGTATTTAGAATAAGGTAAAACCTATTATTATTTCTTTTATATAAATCTTTTTTCCGGCCTTATAATCTTTAATATTATTTAGTTTAAAAAGAAAGTAATAATCCTCTTATCTTCTATTATTCCAGTGTATATATTCTATTACTTTAATAAATTATACGTTCGATAACTTAACCCGATTTATTAATTTTAGTATTTAGACCTAGCCGTTAATTTATTTATTCTTTATCTTTTCTTCTAAAGACTTCTTAATATTTTCCTCTTCCTTAATCGGAATATCTTCTATTTCGTTTTACTCTAGGATAAATACTAGTTTAGATATTTAACTAGTAGTTACGCGTTTAACCGCTTTTTTATTATACGCGGTTTTAGTATCCGTAAAGTCTTTTTATAATTATTTAAGTAAATCGTCTACCGTAGGCGGGATCGGTCGAGTTACTATTATTAATTATATTATATCTATTAAGAGCTGATTATTTATTATAACCTAACTAACTCATTTATTATCGCGCGTTATAAAAGTTCCGTTATTCTTCGTATTTCGATCGTTATTATTTTTACCTTTAGGGTTATTAATAAGGGTTTATAAAGACTATATCGTTTTATTATTTATATTTATCTTAGGATTAACTAAATCGTTAAGAGTTTTAATAAAAGAAACGTCGCGTAAAACCGACCTAAAATATATATTAGGATTAGTAGGTTAATTTTCCCTAATCGGGAACCTAAAGTATATACTAGGACGGGTACTATTATTCTTAATAATCCGGAATATATACGATATACTAGGACGATTACTTTTCGGTCGCTTCTACTCTCGATATTTATCGAACTCGCTTTATGAATTTATTATTTAATTAATATCCGTTAATAATCTATTTAATAGTCCCTTTTATTTACCGTTTTTATTTACGATATTTATTTTATATTTATATTTTCCTCGCCCTAGGCTACGGATCTCGTTTTTAGAATTATCTTTTATTATTATTTCTACTACCCGATATTAACCGTACGCTATAAATAGTATCGAGAAACGGAATAGAGATTTATTTATTTTAAGACTTTACTATTTTTATTAAAAATAAAAGGAGTTATTAAATTAATCCCTAGTTTAGTAGTACGAGTTTAAATATAAGGTCGTTATTTTTATTATTAATAACTTCTTTAATTACTCCGCGGAGTTAGCGGTTCCTTAATAATTTAATTATAAATCTACTTCCTTAGTATTTAAACTAGATTTCTAGTAATAACGAAGTATTTAGCCCTAGATCTTCGCTTAAATATTTAATAAATATTAATAATATTATATTTAATATTATCTTTTTTAAACTTAACGGAGGGTCGGCTAACTTAACGATATCCGTAAAAATAAACCTAATTATTAAATTATTATACTTTACTTTAAGATTAACGTCTAGTAGATTAAATTCTTATACGGCCGCGTAATTCGTCTACTACTTTAATATAGCGGGTAATAATATAGTATTTTTTATTCATATTTAATCTAATATCTCGCTAGGAGATAAAAAAGATTATTATAACTAATTTAATTTATATAACGATCTTTTACTAGTATCTTTTAGTTACCGTCTCGTATTATAGGCGATACGTTATATTAAAGTAATAAAAATACTCTAAATACCGTCGTTATTTAGATTATTAAAAAGTTTTAAAGTATTATCTTTGTATTTTAAAGTTAAAATAATAATAAACTCGTTCCTAATAACCCTAACTACGTATTATTTAAAGTCCGTTAAAGAGTTCGATATTAATTATATTTTAATCTCTTCTTTTACTAGTTCCTAGTCCTTACCCTCCGTAGTAATCTTTAAATAAAGTTTTATTAAATTTTTAAAAATAGGGTTAAATTCGTTATTATTATAATCTTCGTATTTATATAAAGATATCGTAGTCTTAACCTTAATAGTATAGAGTAAATAATATAATTTATAGTTTTAATATATTATTTATAACTTTATAAATAAGGTCGTAATCGTAATTTAACTATATCTCTTAATAATAACCGTAGATTTTAATAATAGGGCTCGTAGTTAATTAAAAATAATATTTATATATAAGGATCGCTCGCGGTCGGTATTTATATTTACTTTACTCGGTTCGATTTCTTTATTTAATAACTATAACTACTATACCCTTTACGTATAGAGGCTAGTAGGAAGAGCGGTCGATTATATATATATAATAACTTATTAATCGTATATAATATATTCTATAATTAAGGTATTATTCGTAGTTAATAAATTTATTAAAATAGAAGGGAAGGTAAGATTAGACTACTCTACTATTTATTAAAGAAAAGTAGATATAATATATTATTTTCTAGGCTATATATAAAGGGTATTATTCCGAAATAACGCGGTATATATAATATTCCTACTATAGTTCTAATATTTTTTATATAGATAACTCGTATTTAGTTAGGGTAGGTAAACTATTAAAGACGTTTTATATATTATAATTACTCCCTTATAAGGGGGCTGATAAAGAAGTTTTTAATAAATTATAAAATCTATTAACTTATAATTTTATCTTATAATAATAGATACTCGCTAGTTCTTGAAACCCCCGAAGGTTTATTAAACCTTCTACCTCTATTTATATTTAATATAATAAATTAAATAACCTTAAATTTAATATAATATTTAGTTTTATATTCTCGTTAGATCCCTGACTATATATATTACTATTACCGATATTAGAGGTTATTATATATCCTATACTACGGCCTCTTCTTTAACTATATATATCGTCGATAATAAGAATCGTTAGATTCTTTATATTAACGTTAGATCCCGAAGTAATCGGGTCCTAAATATTATAAACTTCCGTAGTATCCTAATTATTATCGAATCTCTTAATATTTCTAGTTCCTTCTTCTATATATATAGTATTACTAGGATCTTCCTCCGATTAATCTACTATATATAGATCCTTATCTTAAAAATTATCGTTCGAGTTTAAGTCGTAATTATATTTAATAAAATTAAATACTAGGAGCTCCTCTTCGTATTTAACGTAGGTATTTATTTCTATTAAAAGTCTTCGTAGATAATTATAATAGAATCGTTTACGTTTCTTCTCGTATAATTAAATCCCTATTTAATTTATAATAATCGTTAAGGCGTCGCCTATACGGGAAACTCTAATAAAAAGGCGGGGATTAAAGAATATAAAGCCTAGTTTCTCGGATCCTACTATATAAAGAATTATTATAGACTTTTCTTCGCCTTAGTAACTATTAATAATTCCGGTATCTATATCTTTTAATCCTATAATAAACGCTAGCGCTCGTTTTATAAAATTAATTTATATAAGATAATTTATAAAGATAAGGATATCTTTAACTTTAATTCCTCTTTAAATATAATATTAATAGAGTTTTATAATAAATTATAACTCCCGTTTATTTCAACCGGATTAAGAGAAGCCTACCTTACGATATTATCCGTCGATATTAATTTAAATAAAGTTTATAAGGGTATTAAATAAGTCCTTATATATTTCGGTAGTTATAGCGGTATTAGGGCGACTAGCCGGATCTACTATAAATATAATAAAACTTCTATACTAAATTCTAAAGATAATATTAATAATATTTATAATAGTTCGGTATTACTTCGTTAGGTCGTATTTAAGGTAACCTAGGATTATTTAATATTTATATATACTTTTATTTATCTATTTAGCGAAAGTATTATACTTTATATTTTACTCTTTAAATAGTAGTTATTTATCGTCTCCTAATAAATATATAATAGTTTTATATTATATTAAGGTAACGAAGAGCTCCCCGTTATTAGTTTTATTAATTTTTTAAATAATAATATAATCGCCGTTAAAATTCTTCTTTAGGATTATATAACCCGAATTAATAAAAGTTATAATAATAATAACGACGTCCTTCGTAAAGATATCCTCTAAAAGTAACAATTCGAGTATTTTAAATATATAGTATTCCTCCTCGCTATCGAACGTATCGCCGTTTTTAATTTTATAAAATATCTCGCGAAAGTATTTATAGAGTTTTTAGCGGTAGGTTATATTCTCGGCTTCGTTTAATTTATATTTAATATTCTTTTTTATTATTTATTATAACTTCTTAGTTTTCTAGAAGATTATATTTTTAAATATAGGCCCCGCTCTACCCCCGTAGTCCTCGAAGTCTATATTATTTATTAAGATAATATCTTCGTTATTATAGTTAATAAAATCGTTATTATTATAATCCGAGTCTTTTTATTCTTAATTATTTTATAATTTATCGGGTTAAAGAGTATTATTAATTTATATTATATTAGTTTAAAGATCGCTCTCGCTTTATAACTCGCCGCCTTTAATAGTTTTATTATCGTCTAGTTATACGCCTTTAAGAGTATTATTACTACTTATAATAATATTATTAATAGGAGTAGGATTAGTATTTAGGTTAAATCGACCGAAAAGACCTACGATTTATAATAGTAAAGTACCGAAGCTCGTATTATAAAGTTTATAATAATAATTTATAATATTAAAAGGTATCTCTCTAATTTTATTTATTATAACTACCGCGAGCCGATTATATTAACTTTAAAGGAGCGAAGAGTTAGGTTATTATTATAAATTATTAATATTATAAATTACGTATCGTTGGTTCTCGTTTTAAACGACGGCCTATTCGGTTATAAATAAATAAAAGCGAATTATATATTTCTTTATAATTTTAATTCCTCTTTTACCGAGCCGAGTAAATTCGGTATTTAGCTTTATAATAAAAAAGTTTATTATTTTATTTATTAAGTTTAGGACCTTTACCTTTTTACCGGCCGATATAAATAATATAATAATAATTATATCGAGTTTTATCTTCCCGGTTCCTTATAGTCCCTTTAAGAGTCCGAGGTTATTAGGTATATATAATAAGTATTTTAATATACCTACCTAAGATTTATCTAGATCGATATTTTATTATCCGAGTTTAGCCTTAAAATCTATTTTTTAAAGAATATTAATTACGGTCTAGGTACGTAGATTTTATCCGATAATAAATCATTACTATCGAGGGTTATAGATATAATTTATATCTTCTTTATATACGGGATTCAGTATCTTAATAACGGCTAGTTTAAATTTATATAGAATATCGGATAAAAGAGGAATAACTTTAATTCTTATTAACTCTACGTCGAAATAGAATTTCTCGAGCTCTTCGTGTAATATATTTTACGAGTCTATTAAATTAAAAACCGACTTTAATTTTAGATTATTTTAGTTATTCTTTTCGTACTTCTAGAGGCAGTTAAATATAATAATATAATCGAGCGAACTAGCGTAAGGAAAGGGTTTTAATAGGATAACTACTATTTATTCTTTAATAAGAAATTTAATTACGAAGCTATTTTCCGTCGAAAAGTAATATTCGTAGTTCGAGGGTAGGTGGAGGAGGTCTATATAAATACGATTATCCCCTAGTATAATTATTAGGGCGCGTGTTTAATATTCTCGGAGTTAAAAATTCTTAATATCTTTTATCTCGTTCTCCTCCTAGTAAATAATAGATATACCCTCGGTAGTCTAATATTTATTACTATTAATATATATTAAATTAAATAGTAAATTAATCTTTAGACGATTAATTACTAATATAATTTAATCTTTTTAAACTTTATATTTCGTATCGGCTAAACTATTAAATTAATAAATATATAGTATATATACTCGCTCGAGATTAAATATAGATAATATTTCGCCGTATAGGATAAAAAATAAATCCGCCTCTAAGGTCGAAAAGAAAGCGGTAAATTTAATTATATTATTCTTTAATTTAATGAATACGTCGAGTAGTTAATTTTAGATATATTAAAAAACGTTTAAATTATTAAGTTTTTATAGGATTCCTTTAGTCTACGCCTTCGCTAAGCGGAACGAAAATTCTATATATACTAGTTATTTTATAATACGGTAGGTAACTACTCCGACCTCCTATAATTTAATATAGTAATCGAGGTATACCTACTCGATAAAATTATTTTAGGCGGGCTTATTTATAAAAGTCTTAAGATATATATAAATTAACGGCTCGTCTTAAATATCGCTTATAATATTTAGCCGGAATATTTAAATATAAAGTAATTACTTTTCGCGAGAGTAATCGGGAGTAGGTCCTTCTTTATCGATAAAAGCCTTAATCTAGATACGTATATTAAATGATTAATTATTATTCTTATTTATATAAATCTTATATATTACGTAGGTACCTTCGTTTTTAAATTATTTAATAAGTTTACTTTAACCTTCGAAGATAATTCTCGTTTTATATAAAAGATTCTTCTTCTTTATAAGCGTAGTATTATTATCGGCTCGTTTTTTAATAAAATTATCGGCTTTATCGCGCTCGATAATTTAAAGATCTATATATACGTCGCCGGTAACTTTACCGGGGTTATCTTTATCTAGGCGAGTAACTACGATTTATTATTTACTCGGTATAATAAATTAATAAGATATTATTACTTAAAATATAAAGGGGTATAAAATAAATAGGAGTTTAAAGAAACGAAATTATAAAGTCCGTTAATTAAGATTCCTATTAATAATAATTATTTATTTATATAAAAGGTAATCTCTCTTTATATTATTACTCCTAACTCGGCGATTATATAAATAAATTAAGTAAAAAATAAAATAAATTATAAATAATTTAAGATATAAGGACCTTCGACGTAGATTAAATTTAATAGAATAAGATTACGGAGTTTATTAACGGAATCTTAAAGTAGTAGTAATTATTTATTTACGAGGTTTATAATTCCTCGTATATAGCTACTCCTATTAATAGTAACTATATATAAATAAAGAGGTAGAAGTATTATAGTCGGTAGATAGAGGTATAAAGATATTTATAATAATTAAAAATATATTAAACTCTTCGTAGCGTAGTTATATTTAAAGTTAAACGAGTAAAATAAAGTATTAATCGTAGTAACATACTTTTTATAATTAATTAATAATATTTATAAGAGGTAAGATTTCTAATAATAAGGTATTTATAATTAGATATCTATATAAATCTTAAATAGATAATTTCTAAAAAGCTCGTACCGTTTTAAGGTAGGTAATTAATATAATATAAAGATATAAATTTCACGATAATAAATATCTTAATCGGCGGGTATTTTAAACGTTAACTCGTTATATAATAAATACTTTAATATATATAAATACAGGTATATTCGCCGGTTATTATTATCGAGGTACTCGGGAATAGGGTAGTAAAAAGAGTAAAGTTAAAAAATCCGGTCTTAAATAAATTAATATATCGAGGATTACGGTTTAGTTTCGTTACTATAATTTTATTTTATAAATTAACCCTCGATAAATAGTTTTCGGTAGAGATAAAAGTAAAAGAAATAAGTATAACTATTTAATAACCTTATATTCGGGCTTTATATTTATAAACCGTCGAGTAGAATAAATTAATTAAACTATACCTTAAAGCGATTCGATATAAGGTACGATCTTTACCGGTATTTATTATAAAAACCCCCGTTAACCTACGAAATAGTAACTTTTTATTTAAAGAATAATCTTTATCCTTTTATTCCTCTTTAATTAAATATCCGGAAATAAATTTATTTTTATATTAATTCTTATCCGCGAGCTAAATATTTATACCGGTAGTATCGTTATCCTCGAAGATTATTACGGTTATAAAATACTTCTCGGCGCGTTTAGCTAAAGGAGCCTTAAAGTATTTAAATTTATAATTATAAATATATTTCTCTTTAACGGGAGTACCTTCGGTAGTCATATTTTTATTAACGATAATAATATCTTCCGTAGCGATATTACTATTAACGTCCTTATTATTAGTTAAATCGGGCTCGACGGTAATAATCTTATATTTTATACCCGCCTTTTTTTTTAGAAATAGTAATAAGATTTACTCGCCGTTAATAAAAGCGTTAGTATTAATACTCGCTTTAATTATAAAAGTATACTTTTTAAAAACGACTTTAGGTTTAACGGGTCCGGCCTATTTATAATTAATTATAATAGTAATACGAAGGATATTTATAAATAAAGTACCCACTCGATTATTAGAGCCGATATATCCTTTATAATTAAAAATAAATATCCGTAGCCTTAATAACCCTTTTAATTAATCGTATATATTCTCGATATAATTATATAGTTAAATTAAATAAAAAGCGAGTCGAGATAATTTACGGGTAAACTATTTATTCTATTTACGAATTAATAGATTAAGAATATCGGTAGTATAAAGGCCAAATTTTATTAAGAAAAGACGAAAGATTTAGTCTAAATTTATCTTCGAGTTAACTAGGAAGACTTTCGCTTAATATATAATACAGAAACCTTCGAGAAACCGATTATTAATATCGTTTATATTATATTATAAGTTATTATTTATTATAGTTATAAATTAAGTATTATTTATAGGCCTTTATAGTTTATCGCTATTATTAGTTCTTAATACTTTCGCTTTTTTAATAGAGGAGGGTTTCGGAACTATATTACTCCCTCTTTTATTATCGGTATAAGCGTAAAAAACGTATATATATCTCGGATCTTTTAATAATAACTCCTTTTATTTATTTTATTATAATAATTATTAATAACTTTAATCCCGAGTATAATTAATAAATTAGATAATAGGGAAGACTTAATATATATAAACCGGTAAAATTATAAATAAATTAAGTCGTTATTTTTTGATATCGGCGGAATATCTAGTAGCAGATTATTCTAAAGATAAAGACTTAAAAAATCTAAATATTAGACCGTTAAAATACTACTTATTTATTAATATAAATCGGCTCGCGGCGGGTAGCCTCTAAAGTTTTATTATATAATAAATCTAGATATTACCCGCGTATTTATTCGAAGAATCTACTCTTATTACTATACGGAAGACTATAAGTCGGTAAGAAATAAATTAAATATTACCTAATAATATATATTATATAGGAAAGTATATTTAATAAATATTAAACTCGTTTATTAAACGCCCTCTTTTCGATTTTTATCTCGGATATCTAATCTTACCTAATTATATATATAGTATAATAACTATAAAACGATAGTATTACCGCGGTAAATAAATATTATAGTACTATATATATATAAGTATTATAGGCGGAATTTCGTAAACTTTAATAAATTTAACAAATACCTACCGTACTATAAAATCTTCGTCGATAAATATTTATATAAAAAACCGCGAGTCTTACCCTCTCTACCTCGGCGACTCCCGTAATCGACGAGATTAACGACGTATACCTAGAGAGACGACGAGGTTATAAAAATAAATAATATAAAAGGAATTAACGTAGGGTCTTTCGTCGTCGATATAAAAGATATTAATATAAATACGGAGATTATTATTTATTAAATACCCTCGAACCGGCCTAGTTATAATAATTTAGAGTATAGTAAATAAAAGAAATTATTAATTCTATTCTTTAATATCGGGCGTAAGGGTCTTTTATTTATATCCTTATATATTCGGGTAAAAACGTTTATAGAAAATAATAGTCGTCGCGTAGAGATAAATATTAAACCCGACGAGGTAAATATTAATTTTATAAAGTTTAATAAATATTCTTAGCTTATTAATAAAATGAAAGGAGTATATTACTTATTTCCGAGTATATATAACTACGCGCTCGCTTAATAGTTTTACGAGGAAAAAGTAATTAAAGGCGGTCGCGATAGATTTTTCTATAATATTCGACTCGAACTATTATATAACCTCTTTAATTATAAGAATACTAATAACCTAACCGAAATATAAGATAGTATTATATTTAATATCGACGAAGATAAATAGATAAAATAAATATTTAATATTTAATTAAAGATTTAGGGGACCGAGCCAAAGAATTATAATATCTTATATCGAGATATTATTAAGGCCCTCCGATTTCTTTTAGGGTACCGGCCGTTTAAAGATAAAATAGTATTTAAACTCGTACACTAGTATAATAATAATAATAAGCGCGTATATACCGAGATATATACCGGCGATTAATAATAATAAATATAGAAAAAACTTCCTAATAGAGTTACCGTAGTATTATTATTTCTTTCTATAGATAAGACTTTATTTATATAGTATAAGGGTAATCTAGTTATATAACTAATTTATTTTACTATAGGGAATTTAAAGGTATAAATATAACGAGGTTATATCAATAAAGCGGTGAGCTCGTATTCTACCGAAAAAGACGGAAAAGGCGCTTAGATCTGTTTAGCTCATATGCCAGCCCTAGAGATCGATTTAATACCTACTTTCGTCTAAAGTATCTAAATACGTATTTAATACCTCGACTTATTTTGAATAAATTTAAATAAATAGGAATAAGCTAGTCTAAGTAGTACCGGTAGATAATTAGATATATATAGTTATAAGTGAATTATATAGTCTATAATAACGCGCTAGTTTAGGGGATATTACGCGCGTATATAATTTTCGTGAATCGACGTAATTTAAAATCTAAATTAAATTAGCGTGGTTATAGCGCTCTATATAGCCTTAGCGAGCTACCCGGCGCTAGTAGAAAATCACGGATTTAAAATCTTAAATCCGAAACCATTCAGGTTTTTTATTAAAAAGTTTTTTTTTTTTTTTTTTTTTTTAAACGTTATCTTTTCGTTATTTTTCCGCCTAAAGCCGGCAAAATACGCATTTAGTACCTCGACTCTTCTCGTACGGTCTCCCGCTTTACCGATATAAAAACGGCCGGGTTTAATACTTTTAGGACTTCTACCTATTATACCTAATAACGGCGAATATATTAAATCCGACGTATAGTATAAATCTATATTAATTATACTCGATCGTAAATATAATAGAAATTTTTATTTAAAATAATCTTAAAGTCCTAAATTTAAGTTAGTAATTAGAATTATAGCGATTATAAATCTCCTTATTATATATATAAACTAGAAGATCCGATCCTATTATCCGATTATTATAGGCTTTATAGTAGATTATAAGGAGTAAATTTTAATTATAAAAATTAAAAGCGGCCGATAATATACGATTTATATAATATTATTAAATAAACGAGGAAACCTTTAAGGTAAATAACGCCTCTAAACCTACTTTTTTATTTAGTTCTAAATTCGGCGATAACGTAAAGAAAATATCCTAAAGAATAATAATTAATAGGTATATCTAGTATATAATTTTACTTAGTTATATATTACGGTTAATATATATAAAGCTATACTAGTCGATATATTATATTAATTATTTAAGGGTACGGTTAATTATCTCCTTAAATAAATTACTCTAGTTATTAAAGAGAGCGCGCCTATTATTAAGAAACTAAAGGGGGCGAAGGTAAAACTAAAGAATATACTAGAAATAATATAATTAAACGAAAGATTTCGTATTATTCTAACCTTCTACGACTTAAAGAACTATAAATATTATAGCGCCGTCGTATAATAAATAAATAAAGACCGAAGAGCGATTATATAATAATTAATATTAATAATTACTCCGCTACTAACCGATTTATATAAAAAGGAACTCTATTACGTACGGGTATTTATAAACTTTATATTAATTATTTAATACCGTTTATATAATAATAAGATATTAGGATATCTCTAAAATATACTCTACCGTTTTAATAAACTAAAGGACTATTTTCGTTAGTATAAATTAAATAACGGAGTAAACCTAAATAGTTATTTTAATATCCTAAAGCTCTACGTAATAATATATTACGTAGAGTAAATTCGAATATTCGGCGCTATAAATAACTATAATACCGAATATAAGGAAGTAATATATTATTATTTAATTAAACCTTTCTTCGAGTTAATTAATAAACGAGAGGTTTTTTAGAAATAACTCGTCCGCTACGCTTTTTATTACCTACGAATACTAGTTATAAAGAATAATCTACTTTATTTTATAACGAGATTATTTATTTTAAAAATAGTAGCCTTTATAATTAAGATATTAAAATTTAATCGCGGGATTCGATTATTTAGATTTTAATATAATCTAGAGTTTTAAAAAAGAAAGAGAGCTTTAAGGGTAAGATTTAATACTATATATTAATACTCGCTATCCGTAATATAAGAGAAATTATATATCGAATATTTTTTAGAGGTACTAGCCGTTTATATATATTAATACTAGTAAGAGAGGGGTAAAGAATTAATAATTATTAGAATTATAAATAAGAGAGAAATTAATCCTACTTAAATCGATTTATATTTTATTTATCTTTATCCGTCTTTATAATACTAGAAACTAAATAAAAAAGATTCGGAAGATTTAAAAAACCTAATTATAGACCGCGTAATATATAAAGTTAATTAATAAAGTTAAGGAGAGTAGAGATATAATTATATTTTAGTATAAGAAGTATAATCGTAGTTTTATATAATTTCTCTTTATAGTTAAAGTCCTACTTAACTCCGGTTTCTCTTAACGGTATTGGATATAGACCGTTAAAACGTTAAGGGTAAACTATTCTAATATAATTATACCCTTATCGATTTTCTAAAGATCCGTAATAAAGACTCTCTATATAAGATCTATAGTATAATAAAAGTAGAATTATAACCGGTAAATTTAACTACTAAACGGAGGATATTTAAAGGGCGTTAAATTATCCCTATAACGAGAATTATAAAGAGTATATATATTATACCGGTATATATAAATAAGACTATAGGAAAAAACGACGTATTTTATATTAATAATTATACCGATTAAAACTTATATAATTTAATCTACGACGAGGACTTTCTAATATAAGGGATATAAATAAATAATTAAATTTACTATAATTACGGTAGGCGAAGGTAGATTATATAGTTAATATAGTATTTAAACTTATAATATACTACTTAACTTATAAACTACGCGCGAATAACTAAAATAATAAATATTATAGGATAAACTACGGGGGTAAATTATAATATATTCGATTATAAATAATAAGAAATCGTTCTATTATAAAATATAGGTTAATTACTCTTATATTAATTAGAACTAGGGCTCGGTTTTTTTCTTATTACCCGATTTTACCGCTAGAATAAATAAATAATAAAGTAATACCTCGATATTAACGGATATACGGAAGATTATTAAATATAATATTTATAGTAGTTAAAGACGGGTTAATTAAGAATAAGTTTAAAAGACTTTAATAATATAATATAATCGGCGAAGATTATAAAAGCGAAGCTAGGTATTAATAAGGCCGTATATTCGTTAATCTTTATATAACTATAAAAATAATTAAAGACTATAGGTCTCCTAGGTTAAAAACTAAATATAATAAATATAAGAGACTATTTATAACTTATTTTCGCCGGTATTTATAACGAGTTCGCCTATATATTCGGCGATATCTCTAGATAATAAAAGAATTAGTATTTACTCTTCCTCGCTTAAAGAAATAACTATAATAAAAAGAGGCGGGTAAAGATTAAACGATATCGTATAAATACCTAAAAAGATTAGGGACTCTTAAGCGCCGAGTTATTAAAAGAATTAAATAATAGGCCGAACTCTACCTATATAAATAAAAATATTAATCGGATTAACTTTATCTACTATATAATATTATATATTAGAAACGGTATAGACTAGAGTATAATTTATACGATTTAAGATATTTAGAAAAGCGGTATATATACGGGGTTAACGAGTATATATAACCTCGACTTTAAAAGATTTATATCCTTAATTAAGGCCGACCTAAGTTACGATAATAAAAAAGACGCGATTATCTACGCCCGCTTTAGTCTACTAAATATAGTTATCTTTAACGAACGGGAATAAAGAGTAGCGCTAGTAGAAATATATATTTAAAGTATTAAATTTTTTTTTTTAATATCTAAGAATTATTAATCGAGTATTATATAATATATATAATAATAAACCCCCCCCCTAAAGGACCGAGACCTCTAACCGAAATTTAAATAACCTAGGCGGCGAGGCTCTCGATATATAATTAAAAAAGTATTAAGTTTAAGTAGGAAAAAGGGTATTAATTATAATAATAAATCTAATAATAAAAAATAACCGGTTTCTTTAATATAGACCTCGAGAATTAATATTTATAACGTTTAATAAATATTAACTATATTCGATAAACTAGGATTAGACCTCTAAAGTTTAATCCTATTAAGTTTAATTTCCTAAAAATAGGTAATTTCCCCCCTTTCCCCCGACCGCGTGAATTCTACTTTTGTTAATAATTACTACCTTTTAATACCCTTTTTCCATTTTATTTAATCCGATTAAAGTAATATATAAGTTCGTAATTTATACCTTAATAATATACTATTTAATAGGGTAAATTTACGATTTATAATTAAAAGATATTTAATATTAATCCGGTTATTTTTTAGGATTATCGTAAAGATAACGCGTCCTATAAAGACTCGTAGCGGAATAATCGTTACTTTAACTCGGAATTAAAATATAATTATAATAATTCGGATTCTAGCGATAAAGAGAACGAGTAGTTTAGAAATAACGAAAAACGGAGCTACTCTAAAACTTTCCTAGATAATAAACGTATAAAGATAGGAATAAATATCTCGGATTATATATAATCGAATCTAATTAACTTAACTATAAATTAGAGTTATTATAAATAAATTATCTTATAGAAGATTAAATAGAGGGAGGCTCTAACGATAAAATTAATTTATATTCTATAATTATTTAGTATTTATAAGGATTAATATAAATACGATCTTTATCTTTAAAGTAGTACGAAACGCCGGACGAAGGTAAAGTTTTATAAAATATATATTATTATTATTCCTAACTATAAAAAGTTTTTAAAAACGATTATTTTAATTAAATATACTTATAATCCGGGTAAAAGTAAAGAGTTTTAGCCGGATAATAACTCTTAATAAATTAATAATCGGATATAATACGTATAAGAGGTTATAACTAAAAACTCGGGGTTTAAAATCGGAATTAAATTCGGTAGAATTAATAATCGGCCTATTTTAACCGAAGTATAGAAAGTTAAATTTATTTAAGTAGATATTTTATATTAAAGTTAACCTAGTATATAATTATTCGACTTTTTTAAATAATAGCGCGCCTACGCCTTAACGATCGTACGAACTATAATAATTACTATATATATATAGAATAGTTTATAATAAAACGTAATCTCCCTCGCCGCTAGACTATTATACCGCTAAACTTTTATATATCTCGATATAAGATATACTCTAGTTTAATAACGTAATTAATAAAAGTAAAGATCGATAATAAAAAAGATAAATAAACGAACCCTATTCTAATAAAAGTATTTATTTATATAGTATTTAAACTATCGAAGAACGGTCTTATTAACGAAGAGAATATAAGAAAATTCTTTAAACCCCTCCCCGATCTCTTAATTATATTTACCGCTATAATAATAATATATATTATCTCGGAGTACCTTATTAAAGAGTATAAAGTCGAGAAGTTTAAGGGGGAGAGGGTTTAGAATAAATACTCGTATTCTTTTTTATTACCGATAAACGTATTATAACTAGTTAACGAGAGTTCGTATTAAACTAGTAGAGAAGAATATAAAGAGTATAAATAAATCTCGACGATAAAAGATATAAAACCCGTATTCGTAGAATACTATTAAAGGGAGTAAAGAACGTTATTAAAAATATAAAAAAATTCGACTCTAATAATAATATAGTTATAATAAACCTCGATAATCGTTAAATATATAATCTACCCTTCGTTAATAATTTAGATAACGACGAATAAATTAACCTTTCGGATAATCTTTTTATATTAACTAATAACGTAAAAAGTATATAAGTTAATACGCGTAAAGCGATAACTTTAAAATAAATTAATTAGGTATTTATAATTTATCCTTTTATAACCCGTATATCTTAATACCCCTAATCTTTACTACTACTCGAACGCCGGTATTAAATTCTTAATATATAAATTTAATAAAGCGTAATTATTTTAGACTTAGTTAATTTATTATTTATAATAAAATATCGCCCCCGATTTATTTTTATCTTTATTATAAAATCTTAGATAAACCTCCGTTAGAATAAAAAAACCCGATAATAATACGAGGGCTAAAGCGTAGAGCGGCTCGCGTAAGACTTTTATCCCTAAAGAGAAATATACCCTTAATATTATATAAAGAGAAAAATAACTAAAAGATTAAATTACTTTTAAGTTATAGGGGTTTAAGGAATTCTAGGCCGCCTTTATACTAGAAGAACCTAATCGGGTTTAATATAAAAGAAATAATATTAACTCGATTATATCGAGCGATAATAAAAATGAATATAAAACTTATATTAAATAACTAGGGAAAAGGTTACGAGTAATAATAAAGCCTAAAAAAAGTAAAATTAAAGAAGAATAAAGATAACGATATAATTTATATAAAGTTTAATAAATAATAGTATATTAATTAAATAATATAATAAGAAAGTCGGAAAGAGGTAGATAATAACTATATATCGAATAAAATTAATAATTATTTATAGAACTTTAATAAACGTATATTTAATATTAAGCGCGTAAATTTATATAGTATTAATAATAGTAGCGGTAGCGGTAAGAGCGGCGATTTAGGTTACGGCGGAGAAATCGCTAAAGATTAATAAAACGATAAGGATAAAGAAACCGTTAAAGTCGATAAGGTTATAAATAATAATATAAATAAATAGGATAATAATATAAACTTATATATTTAATAAATATATTATTTTAATAACGATATATATACTTATTAAATACGATCTATTAATAGTAATTTACGCGTTTAATAAATATAATACTCCGACTACGATATAATCGCCCGATACGATTCGCGCGTATTCGTATTTAATATAACTATATAAGATAGTAAATAGTAACTACTAATAGGAAAAGGCTACTCTTAGTAACTCTTAACGAAAATAGGTATTAAAATAATCTCTAGGGCTAGTATATAAACTAAATAGATCTAAATACATTTTACGTATTTTTCGGTAGAATACTAGCTCCCCGCTTTATCGATAAACGCTTATAAATATTTATAAAAACTCTTTACTAGTCCTACTATACTATATTGTATTAATTTAAAGAGATTATTATTTATCGATCTAGATACTAATAAGGAGTAGAGATTCGCTATATATATATATTATATTAAGGACAACGATACTACGGAAGTACCGAAGTAGAAATTATTATAATTTATTTTATTTTTATTAAGGTAGTTGATTTCTATTAAAATAAAATATTAATTAACCGAACTAGAAATAACTAGTATTATTTAGGTTATAAAGAAGATTCGATATCTTATTAAAATAACTAGTAGTACTATAATCGTCTATACCGACTATACTTCTACTATAAATATAGTATAATAGACTTTTATAAATACTACCTCTATTAAAAAACTAAATTTTAGATTAATCCGTATATCCGAATATTTATAAAGATTTCGAATTAAATTAAGGTATAAGTCTAGTAAAGCGAATATCGTCTCTAATACTTTATTATATTTTACTAGTCGTTTATAACGCCTAAAAATAAACGAGTTAATTTTTAATATATTATCGGTATTTCTAGTTAATATTATTATCGTTAACGACGATTTTAAAGGCCGCGTATATAATAATTACGAAATAGAAATATACTAGGTCAAGATTATAACTATAGTAGTAAAGAATACTATACTCGGTATAAATTAACTAGGTTATTATATAAACTTATTAATAATCTACTCTACTTCGACGATATCGAATATAGGTATAAACTTCGCTTATATTTACCGACTACTCTAGAATATAAAGTATTTTAGAAAATATATAATAATATAGGGTACCCTAACTATGCTAGGACCTATAAGAAACTCGTAAATAACGTCTATATATTCAATATATTAACGAAATTATATAAATATTTTAGATACTACCTCTACTATTAGCTATATTAAATATTAAAATATTAATTATATAAATCGCTATAGCCGATCTACTCACCTACTAGGCCGTTCTATATAATAATTATTAACTTTATTCTAGTATTATTAAAGACTTTTATAGAGGAGGATTATAATATATTTATTATATATAAATTTAATAAAGTAATAATATTAATTACGGCCTAAACGGACTAGAGCGGGCCTTAATAGGTTTACCGGCTATTAACTCGACTACTCTTATTAAACTAGGGTCTACTAGCCGCTATTATCTCTAATCGAGACCGTCGGTTCGTTGGTTAACTATAGAAGTAGATTATAAATAAATTTAAAATCGATATATTATATTTAACTACTTATTATCTTTAGATTAACAGTTAATTTAAAAAGTTAAATAAAGTTATCGAGATCGTATTATATTATTTCCTTCTTATAGTTAACTATAATAAATAACTAGTAGTACTACTATAGTTATCCGTAGCGTTAAATAATTCTATTAAATATAGTAGTACGCGCCTAGTATTAATAGAGGTCTTATATAGCTTTAAGATTAAAGAACTACTAAATCTATTATAAATTAATAATCTTAATCTTAATAATCTTAAAGTAGTTAATATTTTAATTACTTTTATAGAAATCTTTAGAGATACTAAACCCCCTAGCCTAAAAATATATTACGATATTATAGAAGTCTTTAGAGATATTAAGTCCCCTAGCCTAGAAATATATTATAGTATTACGGAAGTTTTCGAGGAGACGTATTCTCTACTACTATCTACCGCTCTAAATATATTAATATTTAAAACGTTATTATCTTTATTTTAATTTATATAAAAGAATAATACAATATCTACTATAAGTTAATATTCTTTAAGGTTAGTAATTTAGTATATTTATATTTATACCGCGGATATTAAATAGTTAGTATACTCTCGAAGAAAATAAAGTAATAATTTATAGGCCCGTTCGAGATTACCGAAAAAATCGAGAGATTAATATACCGCCTAAAACTACCCCCTACTATAATTATTTATAATATAGTCTCGGTGGTTTACCTCGAACTAGTAATAATACCTAACGCGGATCCCTACGGAAGATATACTATAATACTACTATTAATTATCGTCGATAACGAGGACGAATAAAAAATAGAAAAGTTATTATATAAACGATAATATTGATTTAAAAGGGCGAAAAACGCTACTTTATAATATCTAGTTCGTTAGAAGAGTTATAAACTCGAAGACGATAAATAAATATTTATAAAATAACTATAATATATACCTAGTATTATTAGGGAGTATAAGGAGGTTTACGGTTAATTTATTAATATAATATAAATAGTTATTCGGCTTAAACGGAGTTATCTACTATAATAATTTCAGTTTAATAGAATTCTCTTTCTACTAGTACTTCCTTTTAAAGGAAATACCTTACTACGCTCTAAATATTAATATAATTATACTATCGAGGCGATGACTTTATTTGTTTAATAATAATTAATATAGTTATATCGATTTTATTATACTAGGTTAGTTCCTTAATATCGAAGGTTATTTATTATTCTAATTCGTTAATAACGAATACCTAGCTAATTAATTAACTATTACTATTTTATAGAATATAACTTTGTTATAAAAGGACCGAAGACGATTACTCTAAAAGTAAGTTTTATATAAGAAATTATACCTCGCCTCTTTAAATATTTAAAGATCCTACGACGATTCTCTTTAAAGTATTATATAGCCGTAATAATTAAATTCGATTTATTCGATTTAATACTTTTTTAAAAGATAATATAGAGAATAATAATAAACCGGTATAGTTCCGGGTTAATTATATTAAATTAATCGATATTTTAATAATAAATCGCTTTTAGGACGAGTAAAATAATCTATATTATAATAAACTCTAGTATTCTACTCTTAGTAAATATATAGATATTAATTATAACGAGGACCTATAGAATATACTAGCTAGTATATAATAAAGCGGAAGTTTTAAATAACCCCTCTATATTATATATAAACCTCTCCGTTAATTAAGTTATTTTATATAACGATTAAGATACTAGTTAATAGAAATATTAATATTAATAAAAAGGACCGGGTCTATAATTAGTTAGTATATTTAAAAATATTATAATTCTTTCCCGCGAAGAGGAAAGATTTAATTAAAGAGGTCTTTCGTTTTTATTAAATATTTAAAAAAGCCTCCTATACTACCTTTTATTATTTAGTAATTTTATTAAATAAATCCGCCCCCGTCTTCTTTTATTAAACGAACTAAAACCTTTATTAATATATTATCCGATAATAATAAAGAGGAAGAAGAGGCGCCGAAGGGCTTAATTATTAATTAATTATATTAAATAAAAGACCCGTTCTTATATAATATTAATATAGGGAAAATAACCTCGGCGAGGATCGCCGAGGTAGATATAATATTTATAAATATAAACGAGTAGGAAACTTTATAAGTTCTTTACTCTTTATTTTTCGATTCGTTTATAATTTATCTACTCCGTAATTTTATTATAATTAATAAAGAGGACCGACCTTAATAGGATAATAAAATATAAATATTTATAAAATAACTATTTTAGCTAAAACCCGGTAATAAGTCTATTTATAATATATATACTATACGAGGGTTAAAGTCGTAGAAAATAATAAATAATAAAATAGTACCTCCTAAATTATACGTTTATTAATTCTACGATATTATTTAAAGAAGGCGGCGGGCTAGTTATTACAGAGAGGCTATTAATAATAATAATCTAGAATTTAATAAAATTTATTCTTTATTCTAGGTCTCTTTTAATAATATTATTAAATCGGACCGTATTAATATCCGATTTAATTTAGATATTTAATATTTTCCTTAATTTTATTACCGAATATTAATTTAATTTATATTACTATTACTTTAATATTTAAAAGAAATTTCAAGATCTCGAAGAATTTAAAGAATCCGCCTATTATAGTAAATATCTCTCTTTATATAAATTATAATTATAAACCGACGGCGATATTTATCCCTTTATAAATCGACTAGATATCCGTTACCCTTATATATATAAATATAAGGATACTATTATTTATCCTATATAAAGTATTACTTTAATCGTTATTTTAATAAAGGTAGTAAAAAATTAATTAAAAAAATAAACTAAATAAATCGATATAAACGATAAGAATTTAAGATTTTAATACTTCTATACCTAGGTTAAAAAAAAGTATCCTAATATTAATATTTAGTAATATACCCCCGAAAAAGCTAAATTACTATATTATAAATTAAATAAAGTTATAAAATTTAGTTAAGAAAAAATCCTATTTATATATAACCCCGCTTTATATAATATATAGGTTAAGAAAATTTTAAATCGACTAGATATTAAACTTAAATATAATTTCCGTATAGGATAAATCTTTATAAACGAATTTCATAAAATAAAAATTAAGACGGGTACCGCCGCTAGATTTATTTAAAATATTAAATAAAATATTAAAGAGCGGGTTAAAAAAAAATTCCCCGAGAGTAGTTTTAAAAAAACCGAACTAGATAAGATACGTAAATATAAATACTAGTAGAGTTTACTTTTTATATAAAGTTGTTTAATAATTTTATTAACTCGTATTTTAAAAGATTATATAATTATAATTAAATTAATTAAATAACCGTAGTAATTTTAAGATTCGTTTATTAAATATATAATATTTTATAAAATCGAGGAAATTAGTTAAAGAATAATAAACCTATTTATATATATATACCTAGATAAAGATATAAAAAAGGCGGTTATAGATAAAATAAAAATAATTCTTAATTCTATCGAAATTAAACGAATATCTTTTATTAAAAATTTCGAGGGTACGACCGAGCTTATTAAACTTCCCCTATATAAAATAAAATAAATCTACTACTTTATTACGGATATTTAACGAGAAGAACTTTATAAAAAGGAGTTATAAATTTATAAAAAAGTATAAAAAAAGTATTAAAAACTTATAATAACTACTAAAGCGGCGGGTAAAGAAATATTTATAATAATTATTAATAATTATTTTAAAAAGGCTTATAAACTTCGCGCCGCGGGAATTATACTAAACTTTCTAATATTTACTCGAATTAAAAACCTAATATTAATAGATAGGGAGTTTTTTATAGATTTTAAATATAATAATAATAGACTTTATATAAAGTTCCTAGAGTTAAAGGGGAAATAAAAGGACTAGAATAAATATTTATAAAATAGTATTTATATTTATTATCTCTATTACCTTATTAAGGATACGCCTAAATTATTAATATTAAAAAAATTAATTAATTTACTCGGTTATAATATTTATAGTAGGTTAAAGAGATTAATTATTTTTATTAATTTACCCGTCGTTATCTACGTTATATTATATATAAGTTTAGATTTATCGGATAATATTTAATATAAAACTCGTATTAATATTTATATAATAATTAGAGAAGTACTACCCCGGCGAGTCTTTATAATATAGTTTATTAATAGATTAAATTAAATGGGATAAAGAATATATTTAGTTATTTATAAAAGAAGATAAAATTCGTTTTCTCCTATCTACTAAATATATCTTTAGGACTAGGGTAACTCTAATTTATACTTTCTATAATATTAATCTCGATATAGATTAGATATAATTCTTCGATATTTAATATAACGGGCGGATTACGCGCTTATCTTAAAAGAATAAAAAGATATATAACTATTATTTTATTCTAGAAGATAAGAATTATTTAGATTAAATAATATTAAATAAATAAATAAATAAAAAATAGTAAAACGAGGAAATAATTATATTAAGGAATAAGAAAAGCGATAGGAAAATCCGATTAATACTAATAATCGGATAAAGAGGCGTTATTACGGGGGCTTTTTTTTATTATCGGCGAGTTAAAGATTTTATATAATTTTTCCTTAACCTATAAATAGAAGTTCTTTATTACTCTTTTATAATTATAGGCTTAACGAGCTTTATTTAGGTTCGAATTAAAATAAATAATATAATTAATAATATTACCTTTTTATTTATATTACCTTAACTAGATACTCTAGTTTATATTAATTAATATCCGTTAAAGATATTATTTATATAATACCTCCGGTATTTAATATACTACTAAATCTTTAGATAGAGTATTTATATCGTATACTACCCTAATATACTAAATAGTAGACCGTTCTAATATAATTAATATCCTAGTACTCTCTCGACGACGAGTTCTAAATCGATAAAATATAAAGTAATATTATATTTATATTTATCGTCGGTAAAGAGCTTTTATTAATAGTATTTACTAAATAACTAATAAATATAGTGAATATTTATTAGTATCTTTTCGTATTTTTTATAAACTAAAGATACTTATCCGAGTCGGATAAATCGATAATATATTAATTATTATTTAGTTATCCGAGTCGGATATAATTTAGTATCCGACTCGACGTTCGTTAACTACGTTTATATTAATATTATTTAATAGATTTAATAGAGTATTTAAAGTAGTATTTACCTAGATATTATTATTATTTCCTATATATTAACGTCGACGTTCTTATTTATAGTATTTTTCTTATTACTATTAATATCCCTATTAATATTTAATAACCTATATTTTTATTTATATTATAGAAGATTTTTATAACCCTATTATTATTATCTCCTCTCTACCCTCCCTACCTCTTATTAAATTCTATATTAATATTAACCCTAGGAATTAGATAGTCTCGATTATTTCGCGTAGCCTTATAATTAAGTAATTATATTATAAGAAAATATAGATAGTATTAAAGAAAAAGATAAAATAAAAATATATTATAGGTACGTCTTTAAAGAGCCTTAAAAACTAAATTAAATTTAATAAAATATTAAAATAATTAGATAAAATCTTTATTTTTATTTTTATATTTAAGATATCTTAACTCTAGCTTAAAAACTATAAATTAAAAATAACTAGAAAGATTAATAATATATATAATTACTATCGTAACCGTAGATAGTATATTATATTATCTCTTTCTACCGATAGCTCTCTTTATATAGCGCGCCTCTTTATTTTTAATAAAACGGGCTTTTATATATAGTCGATTTAAATAACGACCGATATATTTTTCTTCGTATTTAAACTCCTAAAGGAGAAGAAGCCTCTAATAAATATTATATTAAATAAGATCGAATTTAGGATATTACAAGAGGTCCTCCGCGAAGATAAAATTTATAATAATTCTACCGATAAGATTATATATTATATCGGCGATAATAATATCGAAGTTAATTATACTCGTAAATTTAAAGCGGCTATATTATAAATATATAAAAGAGACGAATATTTTATTTTATTTACTATTAAAGTATATATATAAAGTATATAATACTTTATTTTAAATATTAAACCCGCGTAGGCTAATTCTAATATAATAAATCGGCGTATTTATATAAAATATAAAATATTAAATATATTATATATTTAAAGTTAATATATATTTTATTTAATATATATTAATCGGTTACGACTCCCTATTTACCCTTCTAAATTAAACCGTTAATCGCGTTATTATCTTTATTAATAAATCGTATTTTAGTTATATATCTAGCTCGGTTTAATTAATTATTATATAGTAAATATAAATTATAATCCGCGCTCGTTATTATTTTAGAAAGATAGGAAGGGGGTTCTTTTTATAGATAATAAAATATTAATTATACTACCGCCGTATTCGATAGCTATAAATTAAATAGTATATTTAATTTTATTCGATTATACTTCGGCCGATACTCTAGCCCGAACTATAACGAATTTTAATCTATAAAATTATTTATATTTATTCTAGGTACTCGAGTTAACCTATATTTTTATAGTTTATCAATTATATTTTATTTTCTTTATTTATAAATTATATTTTTTATTTTTTATTTCTCAACCCTTCTTAATTTTATTTTAATTAATTATATCTTTTTTAACCTCGCTCTTTATCGTAAATAAATTATTTATTATAATACTAGCGGATTTTTATTTTTATATTAGAATCGGTATAAATAGCCTCCGATAGAATCTTAAAAATATTAAACTCGGTTTATATTATATATCGAATCTCTTTTTAGTAGTTACAGTAAAACTAGAGAAAAAGAATATAAAAGGTATATATTTAAAATAAAAATCTATATAATATTAAAATTAACTTTACTCTTCGTTAAATTATTAATAATATTATTATTAATTTTAATTTACTTAATCGTATTCCCGTATTTAGAAATAAGATAATATAATAATTTATATATTTATTTAATAAAATAATAATTAAATCTACGACCCGTTAAGATTTTAAATAAAAATTCGAGGAGTTAATTAAATCCTTATATTCTAAAACTTAAAGGACCGAAGATAATTATTTAGAAAATAAATTTTATATAAAAAGTCGTTTTTCGCCCCCTCGAATATTTATAGATCTTAAATAAATTATTTTTAAAATTTTATATAACCGCGATAAGCAGATTAAATAGGTTCGGTTTAATATTACCGCGAAAAATAATATTAAGAATAATGATAAAGTAGTATAGTTCCGGTTTAGTTATAATAAAATAATCTATATCTTAATATCGAAGCGCTTCTAGAATAAATAGGATATTCTATATTATAATAAACTCTAGTATTCTATTTATAACGAATATATAAATATTAAATATAACGAGGGCCTATAGGATATACTAGTAAATATATATTAACGCGGTAGTCTTTAATATCCCCTTTATATCGTATATAAACCTCCCCGTTAATTAAGTTACTTTATTTAATAATTAAGGTACTAGTTAATAGAATTACTAATTTTAATAAAAAAATACCGGGAGGACGATCGGCTATTATATTATAAAAACCTATACTCTTCTCGCGCGAAGAGAAAATATTTAGACTAAAAGCGTTTATACTTTTTTATTAAAAATTTAAAAAAGCCTCCTATACTACCTCTTATTATCTAAAAATATTATTAACCGGATCCGTTTTTATTTTCTTTAATTAAACGATTTTAAATCTTTATCGAGATACTTTTCGGGCTATAAATTAAGTAATAAAGAGGAGGAAAAAATAATATAAAATTTAATTATTAATAAATTATATTAAATTAGGGACCCGTCCTTATATAATATTAATATAAAGAAAGTAGCTACGGCGAGGGTTATAGATATAGATATAATATCTATAAATAAAGACGAGCGGGAAACGCCGTAAATTCTTTACTCTTTATTTTTTAATTCGATTATAATTTATCTACTCCGTAGTTTTATTATAATTAACGAAGAGGATTAATCTTAATAAAAGGATATAATATAAATATTTATAAATAAATTATTCTAACTAAAAAGCGATAATAAATTTATAGATAAATATATATATTATATAATTATTAAAGTTATAAAAAAGAGTAAATAATAAAATACTAGCCCCTAAATTAAATATTTATTAATTATATAATATTTTTAGAGAAGGCGGCGGGCTTTTTATTATAGAGGGGCTATTAATAATAACGATATAAATTTTAATAAAGTTCGTATTTAACTCTAGGTCTTTTCTAATATTATTATTAATTTAAATAATACTAACGTCCGAGTCGATTTAAATATTTATAATTTTTAACTCCCGTATTCTCGAATATTAAAGTATAATATATAAATATAATTTTATTATTATTAAAGGGTTTAAGACTTTTAAAGACTTTAAAGACTCCCTTTATTATAATAAATACCCTCTATACGAAATAAAATCGTAAATAAATTAAGAGATTCGTTTTTTTATAAACCTATTAACCTTCGATTATTTTAATATATATAAAGATAAAGACGCTCTTCTTTTTCCTAAAATAAATATTACTCTTATTATTATCTAGGTAAAGATTATAAATAATTAATTAAAATAATAAATTAAATAAATTAATATAAATACTAAGATTTTAAGACTTAGATACTTCTCTATCTATTTTAATAAAATATATTATTATATTACTAATAAGCGATTTATTTATATAAATATAAAGTTATTATATTATAGTCTTAATAAAGTATAAAGCTCGGTTAAGAGAGTACGATAATTATTTATAATTTCTATTTATATAAAATATAAATTAAAAAAATTATATAACGAGAGTATTAACCTTAAATATAACTTCTATATAAAATATATCTTTATAAACGAGTTTTATAAAATTAAGACTAAAGAGGGTAAAACCGCCGAATTTATTTAAGAAATTAAATAAAAGATTAAAGAGCGGGTTTTAAAAATATTACCGAAGGGTAACTTTAAGAAATCCGAACTATATTAAAGGCGTAAATTAATATACCCCTAAAATTTACCTTTTATATAAGGTTTTTTTATAACTTTATAAATATATACTTTAAAGAAATATATAATTAAGTATAATCGGGTTAATTAAATAATCGTAGTAATATTAAAATCCGTTTATTAAATATATAGTACTTTTTAAAATCGAGGATACCGGTTAAAGAATAATAAATTTACTCGTTTATATATACCTAGATAAGGATATAGAAAAGGCGGTTATAAATAAAATAAAAATAAATCTTAATTCTATCGAAATTAAACGAATATTTTTTATTAAGATTTTCGAGGGTATAGTCGAGTTTATTAAACTTCCTTATTATTAAATAAAATAAATCCGTTACTTAATTATAAATACTCGATAAAAAGAATATTATTAAAAGTAATTACGAATCTATAAAGAAATATAAAAGGAGTATCGCGAAATTATATTAATTACTAGAGAGGCTAGTAGACTACCGCTTTTATTAATAATTAATAACTACTTTAATAAAGTTTATAAACTTTATATAACTAATATTATATTAAATCTTTTAATATACGCTCGAATCTACGGCTTAATAATAATAAATAACGAGCTCCCCGTAAATTCTCGGTATAATAATAATAAAGATCGTATAGTATCCCTTAAGTTAAAGAGAAATATATAAAATAAAATAAATACTTAAAGAATAATATTTATATTTATTATATCGACGAGTTTATTATCGCCGAGTTATAAATTATAAAGCCGTAGGTATATATAAAACTATAGTATATAAATAAATACCGGTCTTAATTTATTTAAGATTTTATTTTTAATAATCGACTCGTTACCTCGCCGCTACGCTAGGGCTTTAAAAGTATAAATTAATACTTTAATTATATATCCCCTTCGGCCTTAATTAAAACTCGTAATAATATTTATATAAGAGTTAGAGAAATACTACCGCGGCGAGTTTTTATAATATAATTTATCCGTATATTAAATTAAAAGGGACGAAGATTATATTTGATTATTTATAGAAAAGAATAAAATCGCTTTCTCTTATTTATTAAATATATTTTTAAGACTAGAGTAACTTTAATTTATACCTTTTATAATATTAATCTCGATATAAACTAGATATAATCCTTCGATATTTAATATAACGGGCGGGTCACGCGCTTATTTTAAAAGAATAAAAAGATATCTAATTATTATTTTATTCTAGATAATAAAAGTTATTTAGACTAGAAGTTATAAATTAAATTTATCTTTCCTAAATTTAATACCTTCCTTTTATAAATCTTAAGTTATAAACCGAGTAATTTATAATTTATAGGTTTAATATTTATTTTCTTTATAAAGTTTATGACTCCGCCCTTTATATTTAATATAAATATAATATTATAGGCCGATAACGACTACCGATAACTAGATAAGATAATAGATTAAAAGAAATAATATAAATTAAAGACTTTTATATCGTATTTACTTCTATATTTATTTAATATATAAAGTACCCTAATATTAATATATAGTAATTACCCTAAAAATATATATTATATATAGTACTAGGTTAATATAAAGGCCAAATTCGGTTTAGATATTAATTTAGGTAGTATAGTTTTTATAATTTAATACTCGTTACTAGTAGTTATTTCTAGAATATCTACGTTCTTTTATTATATATTTAACTATTATATTTAATAATTACTTATAGTTTATTAGTTAGATATACTAGATATTAATTCTTCTAGGTATAGGCGGTATATAATATTATAACTATTAACGACGTAGAGGTCGGTAAAGAAATAAATAATTATATTCTTTATAACCTCGTTTTCGTTAGTAAATAACTCTCGGTAGAAAGCGTCGTAATATAATAAATATAATTTATTTATAGGTTTTATAATATATAAAGTATCCGACTCGGATATTATATTAAATAAAAAAATAGTCCGAGTAAAATCTAAAAAAGAAATATATTATTCGGTTAATATTAAATTATAAATATTTTATTCTCTTTAACTTCTATTTTATTTATATTATATTATATTTTATTAAAAGTATAGAACGCTAAATATTTTATTATCTAAATATAAATCCCTTATAAATATTTTTATATATATTAACCTACTTTTCTAGTAATATAATTATATTTTAAATTAAAAGGAATAAAAAAGAAATAATAAATATAATCGAAAAAAGATTTCCTTAAACTATTTATTTTTATATATATTTAATATTATTATATTTTAGTTTCTAGATTTATTACAATAATTACCCCGATATTACCTCTATTTAATATTATATCTATATTAATAAACTACGAGGATCGGATCTAGTTAATACTTTATACTATTTATTCTAACCCGAATTTCTTTTCTTTAAATTATTAAAACGCTCCCGGCGCCGTATAGGGTAGTATTTCGTTAATTTATAATATATTCGCTAGTAAAGATTCTCTTTATATAAGTAATTATAAATAAAATAAAGATTCTAACTATTATCGAATAATATAAAGATATAATTTAATTACCGGGTTTAATAACCTAGCTCTATATCCTATCGATATAACTCGAAAACCGGCGGTATAATATATATTATTAATATACTATACTATATATAAAGGGGCCGCTACCGGATATAATCGTCGATATTCGTTTTAATAAATAATATTTAAAATATAAACTAAATCGATCCCTTTAATAAACCTAGTATATATTCGTCGAGGTAATAAAAGAAAAAAGAACTTTAATAATTAAAGAGATATCAATAAGAATAATTTAAAAATACTATATTGTAAATAAATTATTTTACGGTATAAAAAAAGATAGAAGGAGTTAAAAATATAATAATTTAACTCGGATAAAATTTCGAGTCTAGTATTAATAAAACTTTAGCCGACTCGGTAAATCTTTATTTAATTTAATTAAGAATCTCTAAACTAAATTAATAAAAATATTTAAAATAATATAATAATAACGCGCTAAAGAAAAACTACTTCTCTTTAAAATTTTTACCCTCTTTTTATCCCGGATTCTAAATAATCCCCTTATTAATTTTTATATATTATTATTAAATAATAACTTTACGCTATAGATTTCTAATAAAATCGATTTAATATAATAAATAAATAACGGGTAAATTTTAATAATAGCGAAAGATTAAAAATCGAAAACTACTATAAAAACTACTACGGCGAAAAAGTAAACTACGAAAAAAATAAAGAAATAAAAAATATATCTAAATATATAATTAAATAAAACGATTATTAATATAATAATATATTAAGTCCCTTTAAGGAGACTATAACGAAGGTATATAATATAATAATAACGAAAGAAATAATATAAAAGGGTAAAGAAAATACGTAAAGAAAAATAACTATAATTTTAAAAATATTATCGATATATTTATAAACAACTAGGTAGTCGTTTCTAAAATAATAATTAATATTAATATTAATAAATATTCTTCTCCCTATAACCTTAGTCTTAAAAAGAACTACTTATTTATAATTATTACTAGAGTATATTTTCTTAATTATACGAAATATATACGACTAATAACTTTTATATAAGAAACGAAATAAATAGATTTTTAAAATAAAAACTATATTATAATTATAAATTATATTAACTCCCTTTTATAAATAGGAGTTAATATTATATTTAATAAAAATAATCTCGGTTATTATTATTAAATATTTACGGCCTTAATAACTAGTCGTGACTTTAGAAAAAAAATATAAATCGTCGACTTTTATCGAATATATATCGGGTATATTAATATATAGAGAATAGATTCCGACTATAAAAGAAGCCCCCTAAAAGGGCTTTAATATAAAGAGGTATTTTTTAAATTTAATAAACGATATAATAAGAACGTATTATATTTAGATATAATTAATATATTTAATAATATAATAACGAAGTAACTAGGTATTACTAGATAAAAGTTATTTTTTTTAAATTAAAAAACGACTAGTATAAGTATCCGAATAAAAAGTAGTTACCGAGATTAAATTTATAACGAAATATAAATAAAAATTAACGAAGGGGCTAAATCTTAAAAAAGAAAATATATTATTAATAAATTTCTCTTAAATAATTAATCCGATAATAACTAATCTCTATAGGTTATATAAGGCGAGTAGCGGTAATAAAAAAATAATAAACCGCGTCCGTAATATAGGCGGTAATAGTAAAGTAAAATAAAATAAATATTATCGTTCTTTTTTAATCGTCGTATTTTAAAGTTTAATTATATTATATTTAGATATCCGCACCTTTTATATCCTATATTTATAATTATATTAAATATTAAATATAGAGATAAAAGCGATAAAAGTATTATATAGACTTTAATTTCGACTCTTTAAAATAAGAAATACCGCCGTTATAAAATAGAATATAAAAACTCTAAAATTTATTAATATATTATAAATACTCTAAAACTTATTAATATATTATAAATACTATTATACCTATATTTTTTTTAGAGATTATAAATAATAACGATATTAATAATTTAATATCGTAGCCGGAATATTATTATATAAAAGTAAATAACTTTATAACTAGGATATAGAAGGAATAAAAAACTTTATTTCGATATATATAAAAATCGTAAATTCTAGGCCGGTTATATAATTTAGGCGATATCCCTACTTTTAAAAAATTATAAAAAATTATAATCTCTACTTTTATATACTACTCGTTATATATTAAATAATAATTAATAATAATATAACTCCTAGATAATTTAACCGACTTTAGAAATTAAATAATAAAGAAGATATAAAACTAGGTTTAGATAATAATAAAATACCTAGGTTTAATAATAGAGTAGATTAAAAATAATACCTTGGATTATATATTCGACCTACGGTTTACCCTTCCGGATTTATAAAATAATATAAATATTATTACCTCCTATATCCGAATAAAAGTTTATTATTTATAAGTTTAATATAAGAGTTATTTCCTAGCGCCGCTTATCGTAGTAATAATATATCGTATATTCTTTTATAATAAAGTAAACGATATTAAATTTAGGCGGTATTATAAAAATATATAGAACTTATTACTTATTAGTATAATTATTCTTATAGTAACGGCGCTTTATTATAGGTTTAAAGAATATAAAATAGGATATTATATTATTAAAAGATAAAACGGTAATAAAGTTAGAGGTAAAATAACTTTTTAAGATATAAATATTAATATTTATACTAATAAATCTCCGAGTTATATTCGAATAAATTGTAAAAGCGTAGTACGAGTAAAGAAAAACGAAGGTATATATTATTATAAAGATATTATATAGTCGTATAATAGATATTTATAATAAAAATATATATAATAAAAATTATCGATAGCCGGTAATTAATTTATTTAAAGAATCCTTAAAGGACTTAAAAAATAAACCGGACTTCGTAAAGATAATTACGGAAATATAAATAAAAAATACTATTAATTTATTACTCGACGATAATACTATTAACTCGCTATATAACGGGGATATTATTAATTTAATTAATAAAAATAAAAATATAACCTAAAAATAGGAGTAAATAGCGGGCGATATAATTTCGGTATATATAAAGAAAATAGTTTATAAATATTACTAGTTAATTTTAAATATATAGGCCGAAGATATACCTAGTAGCCCGGTCGTTAAGAAATATTAATCGGGGGAAGAAGAAGAGTATTACGGGGTAGACTTTAATAGAAATATTATTATAAATATTTATTAAAACGACGGGCTGAGCCCTACCGCTAGCCCTATCGAGATTAGGGTAATATTAGGATTCTAATATATTAGGGCCAAATCCTTTATAGAATAATTAATATCTTTTATATTATTTACTATTATACTAACCCCGTGTTAAATAGTAGTAATAGTGATATTAATATAGAACTATACCTCTTCTATATTAATGAGAATGATTATTAATAAGGGGTCAATATAATAGTATATAATATAAAAGATATTAATTATTCTATCGAGGATTTGGCCCTAATATACTAGAATCCTAGAGTTACCCTAGTCCCGATAGGGCTAGCGGTAGGGCTTAGCCCGTCATCTTAGTAGATATCTATAATAATACTCCTACTAAAATCTACCCCGTAATAGATCGCCTAATTTAAAAGAAAGAAGTTAATACTTTTATTAATATACTTATATAGGTAATAACGTAAATAGCGTTTATATATAGAAGTAAATAAATAAATAGTATATATTCTAAACTATCGACCGATTACGGGTAGGCCCGTAGAGCCTTAAAACTTAACGTAGAGCCGTAAAACTTAATATTAAAATCGCGACAGCGAGGTAAAGCGACAGGGCGGTATAGGGATAACGTAAATAACTAGCGGTAGGAGCTATAATATTAATGAAATAAGGGCGTATACGTATAGCGTTATAAAAGTATTAATATTAAAGGACTAAAGCCCTAAATATATATTAGTAAAGTAAAGTCTTAGTATAAATCTAGGCTAGATCTAGGCCAGATCTAGGTAAAAATCGTTTAGCGGTACTTTTAGAATTAAAACTATTTTAGCGCGGAGCTAGTCCCGATTCGGCTGAATAATTATATAATTTTTATATTATCCGAAGCTCTTTCCTATATAAGTATACTATTTAATTAAGAAGTAGCGATAACGAGGGGTATATACCTAAGTCTATATAAGAGAGTATATAAGTAATACTATACTAGGATATTCGGGCTATATAACTCTATATACGATTAAGCGAATAATTTAAAACTATTAAAGAGTAGTTTTACCGGTTCTCGGTATAGTACCCCTTTAATATTATTATAGTACCTATACTCTAAATAGAGCTCGATAGGTAGATTTAATATAGTAGTTATTTCCTAATAAGGGTAAATAAAGGGCGATAATATAAAAGGGAAGTATAATTATACTTTTAAAGTTATCGACCCTAGAAGAAGAATTTGGCTTAGCGTTTAACCTATTATTCGTATTCCTTAATAAATTCGCCCGCGAAAACGTTCTTAGTATTTATTTAACGGTTTTATATAGATCCCTAGCCTTTCTAGGATAGGAGGTATTCGGTAATATAACCCTTCCCCTTTTTAATAACGCGTTTATCGAGGATATATTTTAGTTCCTATTCTAGCTCTAAATCGTCTCGCTCGGTTTCTACTACTTTAAGATTAATAGGCCGTAGACGCTTAAAAGGGTCTTTATCTAGTAGTAGGTACTACTCTAGCTATACTATTAAAAATATATTATAAATCTTTTAATTTTCCGGGATATTAAGGCGGTATACGAGCCTATCGATACGGTTAAAAACCTTAAATAACCTAGTTATTTATTAACCGTATTTACGACTAGTAAGTTTATTTACCGGAATATTATAATCTTTATATAAATATAATAAAGCCTAGTCCTTTTAACGGAAGTAATAAAAGTAATAAATATAATTATAATACTCTTTATCGTATATTTAAATATAGGTAATTATATCCGAAGTTTAAATATATATTAACTCCTTTAGTAAAATATTATTCTCCTAGTTTCCTAGGTCTAACGCGTTATTAACGGTAAAACCGAAAGTTATTTTATTTAGGGTATAGTTAATAGGCTAGGAGAACGTATTATTATATTATATAATTATAAAAGATAGTATCTCTTCCTAGGCTTTAGGGTTTTATAAAATAACGATCTAGAATCGTAATATAATTTTAATAATTTGATTTATACGCTCGCTTAATTTATCCGTTTATAGATAATAGGTAGTAGAAAATATTAAATTTACTTTAAGTTTATTAAATAGAGCCTTTTATAGATTATTTATAAACTTCTAGTCGCGGTCGGAAAGAATAGCCTTCGGAATACCCTAGTCTACTAAATATAGGCGACGTAAAAGTATATATACCTATTACTCTACCTTTTATATTAATTTTCTTAGAATCGCGGTTACCTTTCGGGAAAATTTATATATAATAGTTATAATATTATCGAATCCTTCCTGCGAAAGAGGTAAGGCTAGGATAAAATTAATAAAAATCGTATAGAAAGGAGAGGGCGGTGTAAGAATAAACTATAATACTTTATAAGGTTTATACCTAGGAGTACTAAATAACTAGTATTATAAATAATATCGTAAATACTCCCCTAGCTTCTTATCTAGTTTATATATATATTAATACCTAGTTATTATTTTATAATATTTATATCTTCCTATATATAAGCTAGAACATACGACGTTAAATATAACTTTAATATATAAAGAAGGTATATATAGGCGCTCCGGTATATATACGCGATTAGTAACTAAATTATCGGTATATTATATTAAGCCGTTATCCCCCTTCGAAAAAGGAAGATCTACGGCGTCCTCGCCGGTTTCTACGTTATAGTTAAGTATATAATTTATTTTAGCTTAATAGTCGTTATTCTAGTACTCTTAAAGTAATTCTTATTTAAATTACGTATTTATTTCTATTAATATATAGACCTTATATATATATACCTAGAGTATATCTAGCTCGCTTTCTAAAAAGTCTTTAACTACGTCCTTCTACTATAATCGGGATAGAGCGTCTAATACTATATATTTAGCGCTAGGTTTATAACGGATCTTTATATTTTAAAAACACTAAATATAATTTAAGGCCCGTACGATACGTAAATTAATCTTTACCGTAGATAAGGTAGTTATATTTATTTATTTAACTATATTAAGCGTAGCTTTATAATTAATATAGACGACCGTCTTAAAGGCTAATTCGACTATATATTTAACCTTAATAAATATTTATATTATTCCTACTAGTTCTATTTTAGTAGGTTAATAACGTATTTCTATATTCTTAAAGAGTCGGCTAAGGAAAAGGATAAACTAAACCTACTTCTAGTTAAGATAAGGGCCTTTTAGCTCTCTTATAATATAATAAATTATAACCTCGTAACCGAATTCTTTACTAGCGTTAAGGTCGATAAATAGTTTCTTTTTATCGTCGAAGTAGTATAGAAAGAAAGGCTTAGAAAGGGTATTCTAAATAACTTTAAATAAACGAATCTCCTATAAGGAAAGTAATTTAAAACTAGTCTTTTTAATATATTCCTATCGCTAAGCGCCTATAAGGGGTACTTTATTTAATAATACGGTTTTCTTATCTTATAAAGGCCTGGCTAGAGTAGTATAATCTTTAATATAATCTATTAACTAACTAGTTATTCCTAGGTACGTTTTAAGTACTATTAGTATTTAAGAGAAAACTAGTTATTTAATAGTTATAAGTTTTTCTTTAGAAGTTAATAGCCCGAACGAGTTAACTTTCTAGCTAAATAATATAACTAACGGATAACCGATAAACGCCTTCTTAGGGTTAATTAAAATATTAAATTTAGCGAATAAAGAAAATACCGTATATAGGTATTAAATATAATCCTCGAGGGTCTAAGAGAATACTATAACGTTATTAATATATACTCGGGCGAATACCTTATAGATATATAGGATCCGGTCTATTTACCGCTATACGTATATAGGCGAGTTTTTAAATCCTATTATCGTAATATTAAAAGTCTCCTAGCCGCGGTATAATACGACGGTAAACTTATATTTATTCTTAGGGTATATACACTATTAATAGAAGAAACTAGCCGCGTCGATAACGGTAATTTAACGATAACCCTTAACGGCGTTAATTATATTATTCTATAGAGGTAAATAATAGACGTCTACTATAATTATAGTATTTAAACCTCGAATATTAATAATAGTACGGCCCTTCTTAATACCGTCTAATCTTATAGTCTAAATAACGAAGACTAGGAAATTAAATAAAGTAGTTTATATCGTCTATTTAAGTCGTCCCTAAATATATAGTTTATTAAAGGTTTCGTTAATAATCTTCCGGCTCTCGTTATTTATAGGATAAATACGTACCGTTTTAGGTACTTTATCTTCCTAGTCGGCGCGTAGTAATATATATATTTATTCGTTTTCTAGAATATTAATAAAGCCTCCTTCTATTTAAAGTATAGAGAATTAATTAATAACCTTTACTAGCTCCGGTTATTTACTATAAATAATAATACCGTTTAAGAGGATATTATCCTTTATCGAAGTAGTTACCTCTATTAATAGAATAGAAGGCCGGGAACCGGTTAAGTTCTCTATATCTTTACCCCTTAAAGGTTATTTAAGAAGTAATAAATTAAAGCTAATAATAACCGTATTATTAAAAGTATTCTTAATAAAAGTTTCTTTATACTCCTAAGGAGGCCTTTATATAGCGAGTTTACGAACGTCGTTATCGCCTATAATAATATTATAGTAGTTATTAAATTAAACCTCGACTACTTAGCCTAGCTTTATATTCCTAGGGATTTTAACGTATTTATCCGTCTTATTCTTTATAAGTATTAATTTTATTCTATCGTTAACGATTCCGGTAAAGAGGTATAGGTTAGTATCTACCAGTTTAAAGAAGTAATCTCGTACTAGTAGATTAAGTTTATAGATTTCGATAATTACCGTAGTTTATAGGGGGATAACTCTTATTTTCGTAGTATATACCGGCCGGTTTATATTTATACCTCTTAAATAGATATCGATAGGGTACTTTATATCGTAGCTACCGATACGGGCGATTTACCGAGATATTAATATATTAATCCCTTTAGGGGCCATAACGTCTATACTAATAAATATACCTACTTTAAGATTATCTATAATATAGACTTCCTTAGGGGCGGTTTCGGCTATTACTTTATTACCGCTCTTATCTTTCCCGGGGAAGTATAAGGAGGTAACGATATATTTAGAAATAGTATAACGGTTAGTATTAATACTAGTAACTTAAAGTAAGGTTATTATAGTACGGATTCTAGCTTTTGAAAAGAAATATACTATAAATTTATAGTCGGCGATAATTACTCTATAGCTAGTATCTTTATAACTCTTTTCTACTTTAATTCTAGGGTTTAAGCCGACCCGAATACCGGCGTACCGGTACTTCCTAAACGTTTATCCTATTCCCGTATTTTTAGAAGAGTCGTAATTTAATTTAATAATAGGCTTTTATTTTAGTAATTCGTTATTCGTTTTAATTTAATAATAGGTTTCCGTATTCTCGTCTATTATTAAAGATTATTTACTTTTCTAAATAATATTTATAATTAAATATCTAGGGTAAGAGGCTTTAATAGGGTTCCTACCTAAGCCTTAATTTCTAAAGTACGTATATAATACGTTTTTAAAAGAGAATAACTCTTTATAGATACGGCACTCGACCTATTTAGGCGAATCGATAATAATTATTTAATAACTAGTTATTTCGTCTTATTTATTATAGTAATCCTTTTACTACTAATCCTAGTTCTACTTATTAGCGTAATTAACGTTAGGCGTAGATTATTCTTCTATTTATAACTCTATAATACCGTCTTCTTAAGAGTAATCCTTTTATACCTCGGTTTTATAATAAGTAGTTATATACTTAAAGAGTATTTATTATTACCCGAAACGGTTAGGATTATAACTACCGGTTATAGGCCCGCGGTTTTCTTGGCGCGGTTAATAGTTAAGACGATTTCTATTTCTAGGAGGGAAAGGTACGTTTCTAGTACTACTATTAATAATCTATAACTAAATAGGTAGCGGTTAAATTTAACAAGACTACTACTATATTTAAGGGATACTTAGTATATTCTAATAGGCCGGATTAATAAATTAATAAGAAGTAACCTAAGGTAACTAGTTCTATTATAGGCGGAACTAGTTAAGTTATTAATAATTCTATTAATCTTATTATAAGCCCTTTAACTTAAGAGGCGGTAAAGGCCTAGTCGTTTTATTACTTCGTATTATTCCTAGTTAGATTTCTTCCTTAACGTTAAGTAAATTAAGGAATTTATTTAATAGGACGTTAGGTTTAGGCGGATTAATAAAAGGCTTAAAATTAGAGTTAATATAATCGTAGATTATAAATATTTATTAATATATACTAGGAATATCGGCGGCCCTAGTTAGGTTAAATATTTTATTTATATACTACCTAGGCGTTTTACTAGTATATATTTAAACGAATTTATATTTATTAAAACGAAGTTTATATATAGCTTCTAGCGTCTTTATTTTAAATCGTTTAATAAAATAACTTATCTATTTAGGGCTAGCGAAGGTATATATTAACGCCTTAATATTAATATTTAGTTTATTCGAGAATTATTTAAGGGTTACTCCCCTAAGATATAAAAGTAGAAACTTTCGTACCTCCTCTTCGTCGTACTATTTAATTATATTATTAATACGATCCTTAAAGTCGAAAACGTTTTTATATATAGTATATCTTTTTAAAATAAATAGGTTATCCTTTTTATCGCCTTTAAGGTCGAAGAATTTAATCTCTTCGAGCTTTAGTTTATTCTAGGCGCTTATTTTAATACTAGTACCGTTTTAGCTAGTTAAATCATTTACTTTTAATAAATCTTAAAGTCCTACTAGGCCTTCCTTTATCCTAATTACTAACTTAATAATAAAGGCTTAAATTTCTAGCGATTCTATAAATTATATTATTTATTCGGAATTTATAGTAAACTACTCGGGCTCGGGAGGAGCTATAGTTTCTTTATCTTTAAATTCGTCCTTTAAAGATTACTCCTTTTATAGGCGTTAACGTAGCTCTTTAATATCCCTTCGGAAGGTACCGATAAACGGTATTATAAACGTTTTATTTATAACCTAAGGTAGTTATATAATAGGCTATTTAAACTTAATATACTCTAAAAGATCGTCGTTAAATTACTTCGCTTTCCGGCCCCTCTTTAATAAATATTAAAGGGGTACTTTAGTAGGAGGATAAAGAGACTATATAATTATTTAGGTAACTACTCGTCTAATATTAAAAGTAACTTTTACTTATTTTAAGATATATTTACTTAATAATAGGAATTCTTATAAATAGAAAGTAAAATTAACTATAGTAGGGCTTAACTAAACTTCTTCTAGGGTAATAACTAAGGTAATAATTAATAATAAATATTAAAAGTAGTAATACTAGGCGAATAATAAGAGTAGTATTAAAAGACTAGTATTCTAGTATTCTTTTTTCTATAACGGAAGCGTAAGAGATATAGTTAGTAATATATTTACTAGGCTAGATATTTACCTAATAAATAATTTACTAAAATAAGTAATTATATTAATAAAAGGGAAATAAATAAAGGGACGTTCTAAATATTTAGTTTAGTATTTATTATAAATACCCTAAATAAAAAGAGTATTAAATAGGTTATTTTAATAATTTAATAAAGAGTTTAGAAGTATTTATTTAAGGTAGTAGGGTACGGTACGGAAGTACTAAGTAAATATAACGTAAATAAGACTCGCTGTCGATACGGAGTAAGTTATTTTAAATATAGTAGTTAATAGGGAGTATATTAGCCGTTTTAAGAGTTATTTTACTATTTATAGCTAGTATAATCGTTCTCACTAATATAGAAGAGGTATAGTTCTACGTTAGTATAACCGTTACTACTATTTGATAAGGGGTCAATATAATAGTATATAGTATAAAAGATGTTAATTATTCTATCGAGGATTTGGCCCTGATATACTAGAATCCTAGAGTCACCCTAGTCCCGATAGGGCTAGCGGTAGGGCTTAGCCCGCCATCTTGGTAGATATCTATAGTAATACTCCTACCAAAGTCCACCCCGTGATAATTATATTAATTATAAATAATAAAATAACCCCTAAAACAGTTAATATACTCCCTATTAACTATTATATTTAAAATAATTTACTCTATATCGATAGCGAGCCTTATTTACATTATATTTATTTAGTATTTCCGTATCGTATTTTACTACCTTAAATAAATACTTCTAAACTCTTTATTAAATTATTAAAATAACTTATTTAATACCCTTTTCATTTAGGGTATTTATAATAAATATTAAATTAAATATTTAGAACGTCTCTTTATTTATTTCTCTTTTATTAATATAGTTATTTATTTTAATAAATTATTTATTAAGTAAATATCTAGCCTAGTAAATATATTACTAGTTATATCTTTTACACTTCTACTATAAAAAAAGAATACTAGAATATTAATCTTTTAATACTACTTTTATTATTCATCTAGTATTACTACTTTTAGTATTTATTATTAATTATTACTTTAGTTATTACCCTAGAAGAAATCTAGTTAAACTTTATTATAATTAATTTTACTTTCTATTTATAAGAATTTCTATTATTAAATAAATATATTTTAAAATAAGTAAAAGCTATTTTTAATATTAGACGAGTAATTATTTAAATAATTATATAGTTTTTTAATCCTCCTACTAAAGTACCCTTTTAATATTCGTTAAAGAGGGGCCGGAAAGCGAAATAATTTAATAACGACCTCCTAGAGTATATTAAGTTTAACTAACCTATTATATAACTACTCTAGGTTATTAATAAAATAATTATAATACCGTTTATCGGTATCTTCCGAAGGGATATTAAAAAGCTACGTTAATATTTATAAAAGAAGTAATTTTTAAAAGACGAATTTAAAAACGAAGAAACTATAACTCCTCCCGAGCCTAAATAATTTACTATAAATTCCGAATAAATAATATAATTTATAGAATCGCTAGAAATTTAGGTTTTTATTATTAAATTAATAATTAAAATAAAAGAAGACTTAGTAAAACCTTAAGATTTATTAAAAGTAAATAATTTAATTAATTAAAATAGTATTAATATTAAAATAAGCGCCTAAAATAATTTAAAACTCGAAGAGATTAAATTCTTCGACTTTAAGAGTAATAAAAAGAATAATTTATTTACTTTAAAAAAATATACTATATATAAAAATATTTTCGACTTTAAGGATCGCGTTAACGATATAATTAAATAATATAATAAAGAGGAGGTACGAAAGCTTTTATTTTTATATCTTAAAAAAATAACCTTTAAATAATTCTCGAATAAATTAAATATTAATATTAAGGCGCTAATATATACCTTCGCTAACTTTAAATAAATAGGTCGTTTTATTAAATAATTTAAAATAAAAATACTAGAAACTATATATAAACTTCGTTTTAATAAATATAGATTCGTTTAAATATATACTAGTAAAACGCCTAGTCTTTATTCGTTAAATTTAATATTTTAATTAACTTTAAGAAGGCGTTTATTAGTTATTTATTAATTATATTATTTAGTTAAAAAGTTAACTCGTTTAGGTTATTAACTTCTAAAGAAAAGTTTATAATTATTAAATAATCAATTTTCTCTTAAATACTAGTAGTATTTAAAACGTACCTAGGAATAACTAGTTAGTTAAAAGATTATATTAAAGATTATACTACTCTAGTTAGGTCTTTATAAAATAAGAAAACCGCGCTACTAAATAAAATACCCTCTATAGGCGCTTAGCGATAAGAATATATTAAAAAGACTAGTTTTAAATTACTTTCCTTATAGGAGATCCGTTTATTTAAAATTATTTAGAATACTCTTTCTAAATCTTTCTTTCTATACTACTTCGACGATAAAAAGGAACTATTTATCGATTTTAATACTAGTAAGAAATTCGGTTACGAGGTTATAATTTATTATATTATAAAAGAACTAAAAAATCTTTATCCCGACCGGAAATAAATTTAATCTATCCTTTTCTTTAACCCACTTTTTAAAAATATAGAAATATACTATTAATTTACTAAAATAAAACTAGTAGAAATAATATAAGTATTTATTAAAATTAAATATATAGTCGAATTAACCCCGAAGATAATCGTCTATATTAATTATAAAGCTACGCTTAGTATAATTAAATAAATAAATATAACTACTTTATTTATAATAAAGACTAATTTACGTATTATACGGGCCTTAGATTATATTTAGTATTTTTAAAATATAAAGATCTATTATAAACCTAGTATTAAATATATAATACTAGATACCCTATCTTAATTATATTAAAAGGACGTAGTTAAGGACTTTTTAGAAAGCGAGTTAAATATACTTTAAATATATATATATAAAGTCTATATATTAATAGAAATAAATATATAGTTTAAATAAGAATTATTTTAAGAGTATTAAAATAACGACTTTTAAATTAAAACAAATTATATATTTAACTATAATATAGAAACCGGCGAGGACGTCGTAGATCTTCTATTTTTAAAGGGGGGTAACGGCTTAATATAGTATACTAATAATTTAATTATTAATTACGTATATATATTAAAGCGCTTATATATACCTTCTTTATATATTAAAGTTTTATTTAATATCGTATATTCTAGCTTATATATAGGAAGATATAAATATTATAAAATAATAATTAAATACTAATATATATATAAACTAAATAAGAAGCTAGGGGAGTATTTATAATATTATTTATAATATTAATTATTCGGTACTCTTAGGTATAAACTTTATAGAGTATTATAATTTATTTTTATACCGCTCTCTTCTTTTTATATAATTTTTATTGATTTTATTCTAACTTTACCCATTTTATAGGAAGGATTCGATAATATTATAATTATTATATATAAATTTTCCCGAAAGATAACCGCGATTCTAGGAAAATTAATATAAAAGATAAAATAATAAATAGATATATTTTTACATTATTTATATTTAGTAGACTAGGGTATTCCGAAGATTATTCTTTCCGATCGCGACCGTAAATTTATAAATACTCTATAAAAGGCTTTATTTAATAAATTTAGGATAAATTTAATATTCTTTATTACTTATTATCTATAAACGAATAAATTAAGCGAGTATATAAATTAGACTATTAAAATTATATTACGATTTTAGATCGTTATTTTATAAAACTCTAAAACTTAAAAAGAGATACTACCTTTTATAATTATATAATATAATAATATATTTTCCTAGTCTATTAACTATACCCTAAATAAAATAACTTTCGGTTTTACTATTAATAACGCGTTAGACCTAGGAAATTAAGAGAATAATATTTTATTAAAGAAACTAGTATATATTTAAACTTCGGATATAATTACCTTTATTTAAATATATAATAAAGAGTATTATAATCGTATTTATTATCTTTAATATTTCCGTAAAGAGGACTAGGTTTTACTATATCTATATAAAGATTATAATATTCCGGTAACTTAATAAATTTACTAGTCGTAAATATAATTAATAAATAACTAGTTTATTTAAGGTTTTTAATTATATCGGTAGACTCGTATACTACCTTAATATCCTAGGAAATTAGAAGATTTATAATATATTTCTAATAATATAGTTAGAGTAGTATCTACTATTAAATTAGGACTCTTTTAAACGTCTATAATTTACTAACTCTAGAGTAGTAGAAACCGAGCGAGATAATTTAAAGTTAGAATAAGAACTAAAATATATCCTCGATAACCGCGTTATTAAAAAAAGGAAGGGTTATATTACCGAATATCTTTTATCCTAAAAAGACTAGGGATTTATATAAAACCGTTAAATAAATACTAAAAATATTTTCGCGGACGAATTTATTAAGGAATATAAATAATAAGTTAAATATTAAACTTAATTCTTCTTCTAGGGTCGATAACTCTAGAAATATAATTATATTTCTCTTTTATATTATCGCTCTTTACCTACTTTTATTAAGGAATAATTATTATATTAAATCTACCTATTAAGTTTTATTTAGAGTACGGGTACTATAATAATATTAAGGGGGTATTATATTAAAAACCGGTAAAACTATTTTTTAATAATTTTAAATTATTCGCCTAGTCGTATATAGAGTTATATAACCCGAATATTTTAATAGTATATTATTTATATATTTCTTTATATAGATTTAAATATATACCCCTCGTTATTACTATTTCTTAATTAAATAGTATATTTATAAAGGAAAAAACTTCGGATAATATATTAATTACGTAATTATTTAGCCGAATCGGGACTAGCTCCGCGCTAAAATAGTCTTAATTTTGAAAATACTATTAAACGACTTTCCCTAGTTAACTAGATTTATATTAAAATCTTATTTTTCTAATATATATTTAAGGCTTTAGTTCTTTAATATTAATATTTTTATAATATTATATATATACGCCCCTATTTTATTAATATTATAGTTTTTATTATTAATTATTTATATTATTTCTATACCCCCCTATCGCCTTATCTCGTTATCGCGATTTTAAAAACTTTACGGCTCTACGCTAAACTTTAAAACTCTATAAATTTACCTATAATCGGTCGATAATTTAGAATATATATTTCTTATTTATTTACTTCTATATATAGACGCTATTTACGTTATTATTTACGATACCCTATATAAACGTATTAACGAGGGCGTTAACTTCTTTTTTTTAAAAAGAGCGATTTATTATAGAGTAGACTTTAGTAAAAGTATTATTATAAATATTTATTAAAACGGCGGGCTAAGCTCTACCGTCTCTATCGGGACTAGAGTAATATTAGGATTCTAATATATTAGAGCCAAATTCTCTATAAAATAATTAATATCTTTTATATTATTTACTATTATACTAACTCCGTATTAAAGAGGATATATTTAATATGAAAATTACTAATATTAATAATAATAAAAACAATTTCGAGATTAAAATATAATAATTATAGAGTTTTTATACCCTTTTATACTAGATTTATTTTATCGCGGGGTTATAAAATAGAGAATAACTATAAAATAAAAATAATTAAATTATAAATAATAAAGCGAAGTATAAAAAGATAAAATAAAAGTAGTTAAAAAACGAGTAAATAATATATTTATCCGTTAATACTATATATAGGGAGGATCCTAGGTAACGACTAAATAATTAATATAAATAATAATAAATAGATTTATATCTACTATATAATAGTATTTAAAGAAGAGATCTAAGCTATTTATTTATATAAACGCGAGTATATATATCTACTAGGAATCCGCCGGGTTATAAGAATTCTTTTATACTCTAAAATTATCTAACTCGAACGATACTACGTATATAAATAAATTATTAAAGTCGTCCGAATTAAATAAATTTAAAGTTAAAAAAGACCTAAAGAAGTTATAAAATCTAAATAATATTAAATACTCGTAAAATATTTAAGGACGTAATAACTAGTAATTTAAATAATTAATAAATTTTATAAAAAATAATAAACCTATATTACGAAAGTTATTAATATATATATATAATAAACTAGAGTTATTAAACCTATTAATAATAAATATTATTTATTAATAAAACTCTACTCGGACCCTCGATTTATTAATCCTACTAAACCTCGGGTCGGTATTTAATATAGAGTTTTAATATAAACCCGTGTATAATTTTCTAATAAAGTTAATAATATTTAGAGTATATTAATATTTACTTTTAAAATTTATTAATATAATTAAGAATTCGTTCTTTATTCGAGAATATTTCTTCTTTTAAAAAAAGAGGTTAAAATATTTATTAAAAAGTATAAAGTTTTATTTAAATTCCTAGATATAATTCCGAGTATTCTTTTATTTAAATAAGTTAATATATATTTCCCGTAACTTCTTTCGTTAATTAATAAAATTAATTAAGATATAAAAATTCTTTTTTCGGTAATAATTTATTAAATTAAAGACCTTTTTACCGATAATTAATTTAAACTCTATATAAATAATCTTATTACTATCGGTAAGGTAACGGTTATAATTTATATATATTTATTATATTAATATTTACTCTTAAATATCTAATTTATCCTAGTTTTTTTTATATTTAGAGATATCTAGGAGCTTTTCGGATTTAAGAAATATTTAAAATCGTAAAGAAATAAATTATTAAATATTTAAAAAGAAAAATAAGTGTAAATTTATTATAATAATATTATTAAGAGTATTTTTATTAAATACCTAGAGCGGGGGTTAAAATATAATTTAAATTATAATAAATATAACCTAAATTATTACCTAAATAATAATATAAGTTAAAGATTATATATCTAGCGTAGAAAGAAGAAGAGGTATAAATAAGAATAAAATATTAAATAAAGAATTATTTTTAACTTAAATATATAGGTAGTTAAAAGTATTTAAAAAACTAATAGAGTTATTTTAAACTTCGTCGAGGAATTATTATATATAGTTTTCGGGGTTAAAGAGTTAATTCCATATAATAATTATTTTAATACTACGGAGTATTAAATAGGTAATTAATATTTTATAATATTAAAAAACGGGATTAATATCTAGATATTTATTAAACTATAGGCTAGATTTATTAAATTATAATTTAACTATAATATAAAAGTAAATTAAAATAGAGCTAGTTATTATCTAAATAAAAGTTAATATATAAAGTATTTACTTATTTCTTATCCCGATTATATTAAAATAGAAATAGAGAACTAATTTAAACTTATATTAAATTAAAGTAAATAAAACTATATTATAATAATAAAAATAATTCAAATAATAATTAATTTAATAATTTTAATAATAGAAATATTAACGGCTTTACGAGTTTCAATAATTTTAAAAATAGTAAATTTAATTATTACTTATATTACTATTATTAAAATTTCTCGCTCGGAATTTTTATTTTTATTTTTATTTTTATCGAATAATTTCTTTCGTAGAATTGAGTCACGCCTAGAAAATAATAATAATATAAAACTAAAATATACGTAATTAAATTCTTAACCTAGTTTATTAATTTATCGAAATTCTTTTATATTATATAAAAGAGAGTTCTAAAAGTTTTTAGAAATAATAAAAATATAATTTAATTTAATTTAATTTAGATTAAATTAAAGTTTATTCTATTTATTAATAATTCGTTATTTAGAGTTATTATTTAATTTTTTAATAATAAATTTTAGGTATATTAAGGTCTTAAAAAATATTAAAATTAAATTATAAATCTTTAAATAAATTTAATTTTAAATAAAATTAAAATAACTTTATTTATTAAATAAATAAAAGATTTATAAAAGTAATTTTATCGATAATAATATCTATTAATAATATAGACGAGTATTATATATTAAAAGAGAGTTTCTTTTATAATAGTATTTTAATTCTATTATTTCCGGGCTTTTTTAAAAATATTTTAAAAATATTAATAACGACTATACTTTTATAAAAGTAGGGAACGGGGGGTTTATATATTATATTATGACTAGGCGCTAGCCTAGCTTTAATTTTGCCCGATTAAAATATTACTACGGGCCTACTACACGAATAACTCATTATATATACGTTTACTATAGTTGCCCTGCCCAAATTTTAGTGCGCGGGCCATCCGTTCAGCGTCGGCGTCAATGGTTCCGCAAAATTCTGTAGTATTCTTATAGCCGAACGAGGATTATTTTACTCACCAGGTACTTCGGGCTGACGGTATCTCTATCGGCGAGATAGCCCGAGAAGTCAAGGCTCTTACGGGCTTCGATGCGAGCCAAGTCTCTCTGTCCATCCATTTGTGCAAGCGCCAACCGTGGCACTAAATCGAATAAGTTCAGTCACGAGCCCAGAGAAGTTACTACAAGCTGATCTATGATTGTAAGGTCCGCAAAGAGGTCAGAGCTGCACCGGCAGGGCTATCAATCTCTTCTTTTCACAATACCGAACTCACAAACTTTCGACCAAATCGCTGGGACTAAACAACGGCGGGAACGAGTACAACCGGGGGCTTCTTGGCGTATGCTATATTAAAGTTTAGCACGTTGTTTGTCTGTGGGATACCGAGCTCCCTTTTTTTTTAGTAATTGGAATCGCTAGAATGATCGCCTCTATGGTATTTTATGTCGGAAGAGGTCGCGTCTTAAAGCTATGCGCTGCTTCGCGCGTTCGATATGGGCTATTTTTGCATGGTTAGCTTAAAGACAATTGAAGTCAGCTTATGATCCTGAACCACTTGGGAATTTGTGATGAACTATGGTCAACTGAGCTCCACATCGTACCGCAGAATGCCCTCCTCACACTTACTCTTGAGGACAGCTGTACTCTTCATCTTCCTAACTGTAAATGCCGCCCCCGAGCAAAGTAAGTACCCCAATCTGAAACTCTACCGTCCTAACCACCACACTAGCCCCGAATGACATCGTCCAATCCGGCCCTTACATAATCCAACGCTGCGGGTCCAACTCTCTACGCGTGAAGAACGACCTTGACTTAATCTGGTCCGCCCTCCAGCTCGCCATCACCGACACCCATTACGGAACGGCCAGCCCAGCCTATAAGACGTTCTTCAAAGACAACATCTATGCCCATTTTGTCGCGGAGATATTCAAAAACATTACCACCGGTGCTTCCATCTCAAAATCCAATAGACACACGCCCGTATCGCCCTCAATCACCTGTCTTACAACGCCTGGCATAGCCATCGAGAACACTATAGCTGGGCCGCGAGATCTGTACCAAATTTGCGTCCACCAGCCTAATCGTGCGGGTTTCTACAGCTACGGCACAGACTGGATCTTCCTGTGCCCCAGCTTCTTCCGTCTCGAATCCCAGCCCTCCATCCCCCTTCCAGGCCAAACCTCTCCCTGCCCCATATTCTCAAATGGCCAATACCAACCTCATTGGAGTCGGTTGGTGGTCAACCAGATGTATATACTCATGCATGAGATTCTGCATTTTTATCTTGACAATGCGCCAGGACCAGTGGGGGATGTGATGACGGAGATTAACGAGATTAATGCGGCTGTCCGCTTAGGCACCGGGGCAACGGTCAGTAATGCGCAGAGTTATGTTTTCTATGCTGCTAGTAAGTGAGTTTCTATGGTGGCTTCGGGGGTGGGGTAGGCTAATGTTCTTGTGTAGTGGTCGCGGAAAGGTGCACGGCATTTCCAACGGCGATGGATGGGGAGGCTGGTGAGTGTAGGGGTAGATGTTTGGATGAGGTTGGGGAGCTGGGCAATGATGTGATGGATCTTCCAAGGATTGTGAGTCTAGGTAATGTGACGGTAGATCCTGTGGCGGTGCCGTAGTGGGATATCTACCACGAGCCTTCCCCCTGGGCTCAACAAAGCTGCCTATTGCCGAAGCTGTATTACCCGACGAACCTTTCGTACGCTGTAGAGAACTCGCTGCGCGGTAATGAGCGTAGCCCCAGAAAGGTCGTACTTCTCGAGGACGTCTGTTCGCAGACCTGCAGAATCACCTAAGATATCGCGAATACTGGTCAAGATATCACCACCAACCCTTATTCTATCTTAGAGTCAGGATGGTCCGCTTCAAGCTTTTCAATCGCCTGGTAAAGTATTCCTTGACTCCGTTAACGAGGATGACCCGAAAACGATAACCTCCCTTTGGGATTTACTATAAAGCCAAAGAAGTAGAGATATTTGCTGGAGAAAATACCACGTCAAATCGATGCGCATAACGAGACCCAAAGCTTTATAAAGGGAAGACTGGTACTAACAGAGTCGGAATCTAGGAATGTATCACTATAGAGAATCAAGAAGATTAACTAAGGTACTTCTTCTACGGACAAACAAGAATAATGAGCGATCACCGACTCTTATCTATATATACTAGTCTTCCCCGCTTACCTCCCCGCTACGCCTAGCGTTTAGCCTTAAACTCCCGTAGTAGTTCCTACGTATTTCTTAACTCGCGTATAAGTAACTATATTTTCTTTTAGTATACTTTATATTTATAACTCTTTCCCCTTCGTATTTTATTACCGATCTTTACGATCTCCTACCCCTCTTTATTTAATATTAAACCTCTTTAATTCTAAAATTATTCGTAGGAAAGTAGAGTAACGACGGTAATATTTAAGAAATTTATAATTATTATTACTTCGTAATTACTTTTATAAATAATTTATACTCCTCGATTTTAGGGTAGTATAATACTAGGAGAAATAAAGATATTAATAAATTTAATAGTAAATTCGATAGAAATAAGAGAACTCTACGTCGATAAATTGAAAACTAGTTTTAGCGATTTTGAGCCTAAGGGTAAACTATTTTAAATACTCGAAATAAACTCGGAGCGCCTCTTCGAGTATTTTAATACTCGATAAATATTTAACGGGTACCTAAAATTATTAGAAGATAATTATTAAATTCTTTTTAAATATATTTTATACCCGTAACTTTAGGAGTTTTAATTTCAAAAAATTATATAATTTATATCGATAAAGCGGGAGACCGTTTAGGTAACGGATATAAAATTTATACAGAAAATATATATTTAATACTTTGACTCTTTTTATATAGACTCCGTATAGCCGGTATTTATTAAATATTAGAAAATTAATACGAATAAATTACGGCGCTAAATTAACGTTATATTTTATATATATAAAGTTTAAGGTTTAGGCTAATACTCGTAGAGTTAGAAATTAGAATAATATCGAAAAATATACTTTATACATATTTATTATATAAATCTTATATCTTTTATATTTTTCGTCTATATAGTTTTACTACTTTACCGATATACTACCTAAAATTTTCAAGAATTTTAATATTCTATAATCGCTTTTATCGACGATAACTACCCCTCGGAACGATTTTTAATACTAGTAAATTTTAATTCTCGGAATCGATCGATTCGCGCGAAATACTCGCGGGGTTAACTCCTAGCCTATATATTAAAATTTACGATAACGATAATTATAGAGATACGATAACGATAAGATTATAATTATAAATAAATTGAGAATATAATTATAAAAAGAGGTTATAAACGAGAGTTAAAATTAATAATATATTATTAATTTAGAGCTCGTTAGTAACCGTTTCAAATTTATTTAATATATATACGAGTAGTCCTAAGTCCCTTAACTATATATTTCGGGTATATATCGAATTAATAAATAAATATCGCGTTTAAAACTTTTAAATACTTATTAAATATTTTAAATTATAATCGAGTTACTTTTTATTTTATCGAGGTAGTAATTATATATTTAGAGTTATTTCCTTAAATAAGAGTTTTAGAAGTATATAAAACTAATTTTAAATTTAATATTTATAACTTTAATAGAACCGCCGGTTTTGTTGATTTTTTCTTAGTTATCCTCTACTACGAGAGGGTTATTTAATATATATTAGAAAGATTATTAATTAAGAAAATATTAAGGAATAAATTTTAACGATTATTTATTTTATATTAAATCGATTTCGTTTTATTATTTTCTTATATTACTAAAAAAATCGTAGAGAGAGAGACCGTCTAAAGATAAATTTAAATCGCGATCGAAACTATATAAACTCGATTTATCTAAATTATCGTCGATATTATTTATCTCGTTAATAATAATAAAGTCTTTCGAGATTTATTAAATATATTTATAGAATCTGAAACTTTATATTAATTAATAGACCGGACTTTCTTTAATTTATATTTATTTTCTTTACTCTCGTCTAAACTTATATTATTAATTTTATATCCAAAGATATCTCGTATATCGGCGGCGTTTAGAATTATCTTAGACTCGATATTCTTAAAGTATATTAAACTCAATATCGTAATAAGTAATTAGAGAGAATAGAGTATAATATTATTTATATTATAATTAACTTCGTTAATCTTTTTCTCTTTTACTCTATTATATTTATAAAACTCGATATTAATATAATAAATTCATATCTTATATATTAATAAAAGGGGAGTATTAGGGAGTAAAAGAGAATTAAAAATAAAATATTTTATCTTTTTATAAATAGTAGAATATCTAAATAAATATTTCTATTAATATAAAAATTAGCGAGTAGGATATTAAGAGTTATATTTCGTTCTTAAATTTACTATAGAAATTAATAGAGTATTTAGAGAGTATTACTTAATTAATTTTAAAAAGTCGAGTTATTATATTTAAAATAAATATTATTATTATTATTAATATCTCTACTCTAGTCTCCGTTTTATTTCGGTCTAGAAATAGAAATATTATTATAGTTTTCTAAAATAGGATATTTAAAAGTATTATTAGACTTTGTATTTTAATAATTAATATTTAATCCCGCTCGCTACGACTCTAGGATTTCTTCTTTACTACCGAATAATAATTCGTAGAGGAATAAAAGAGTATTATAATTCTCGTAATTACCTTTAATATTAATTATATTCGAGAGACCTAAAATTATTAATTAGTGTTTATTAAATAATAATAATATAAAATAATACCTTCGTTAAAGTTTTCGGTATAAAAGTTCGATACTAGTATATAAAGTAGATTTATAGACTCTTTCTACGGCGGTTTAATTATATCTCGAAATTCGATTAAATAGAAATTTTAGAGACTTTCGCTCGATTTTTTACCCTTTTTATAAATTATAAAAATTTAAAATTTAGAGACTTTAAGCCGCTCGTCGCTACGTAAATTTATTATAATTAAAAAATAAAAGAATTAAATAGAGTCTATCTATATAAAAGTTACTTTAAAATATAAATATAAAGACTATTTAAAGAATCTATACTAGTAAAGCGATGAGCTCGTATTTTATTAAAAAAGATAGAAAAGGCGCTTAGATCTATTTAATTTATATACTAGCCCTAGAGATCGATTTGATACCGGAGTTACTAAATACGTATTTAATACCTCGATTTATTTTGAATAATCTTAAATAAATTAGAATAAATTAATCTAAATAGTACTAGTTTATAATTAGATATATATAGCTATAAGTGAATTATATAGTCTATAATACCGCGCTAGTTTAGGGGGTATTACACGCGTATATAATTTTTATAAATTAACGTAATTTAAAATTTAAATTAAATTAGTATAGTTATAATACTCTATATAATCTTAATAAACTACCCGGCGCTAGTAGAAAATCACGGATTTAAAATCTTAAATCCGAAGTTACTATTTTTAGGATTTTTATTTAAAATAATAATTATTTTTTTAATTAATATTCTCTTTTTATTATTTTTCCGCCTAAAGTAGTAAAAGGTATATTTAATACCTCGATTTTCTTATATAGTCTCCTACTTTACCGATATAGATAAAATTTAATTATTTTTAATTAGAGATATTAAAAGGAAAATTCTAAATAAAATAATATAAAGAAAAGTAAATTATTTATTATAATTTTCTTTATTTAATATCCTACTTTTTTCCCTCTATTTAAAAACTACTAATCGTCGATTTTGAATTATTTATTATATATTAAATTATATACCCTAGCGTAGTTTCTAGCCGCTAGAAAATTTTCTAAATAAAATTCTATTTTAAAAATATTTAAAAAATTAGAGACTTTATATTATATTTTCCAAATATTTCTAGTATTTAATACGAAAATAATAAATTAAAATATCAAATTCTATTTTAGAAATATTTTTCTAATTATAATAATTTTTAAAATTTGAATTTTTAGATCTCTAAATAAATCTTATTATTATATTAATAATATATAACGAATATATTAAGGCTCTCCGTTTAATACTTTAATATAACGTCGATAAAACCTAGGTTAGTACTCGTAGAGAGGAGTATTAAGAATTAAAGGATAATAGGCTTCGTATTAATATAAAATAAAACTAGATAAATTTAAGGAATTTAATTAATAATTTAATAAACATTTATATTTAGGATTTATAATTAAAAGTTTTAAAGGAAGTTAAATACGAAGCTCTTATTTATTAAGAGAGTACGTAATTTATATAAAAGAAAGAAACCGCGCTACTTATTTATTTACTCGTTTATTCTAGTATCGAGTAGATAAACGGTTAAACGTTTACTTATTTATTGGTTTATATATTACGTCGAGTAGTAAATAGTTCTTTAATATATTAAATATACTAAACCTATTAAAGTTTTTAGCGAATTTTAATTATAATACTACTTCTCCCTTTTAATCTTCTTCATCTTTAAAGATAATCCTATATCTTCTCGTTAAATAAAATAATATAATAAACTATAGGAATAAGTTATTTCTAAAGGTTTTATAGTTATAATTATATATATATATTACGTAATATATTAAACCGAATATCGACTTTCCTTTTTATCGTCGAAATACGGGGAGTATATTAAGACCGAGAAAAAATATAAATCTTTAGAATCCGTTATTAATTTCTTTAGAATTAATAAGGCTCTAGAGTATTTAGAACGTAAAAAAAAAAGATTAAAATTATATAAAAAATAATTAACGAGACTATATCCGCGGCGAACGATATTATTCGTTAAAAAAATACGAAGTTAAAGAGACTTCGCTAATAAAAGAAATTCTTAAAGGAGTATAAATAAAAAATATTTAATAAAGATTTTACGGATATAGAGGAATTAAAGCGCCTAGAAAAACTAGAAAAATTTAATAAAATAAAGCGCGCGGCGGCTTTAGCTTTATACTTTAATAATTTTATATTTTCGAGATCCTTTTCGCTAGGGACCCTCGATTAACTTTTTTATATTATTATTCCTAGAACTTCTTTAGAAGTTCTTAATAGTTAATTAAGTTCGTTAATAATTCTTAAATATTTTCCGACTTGTCGTACCCCTTTTATTTAATAAAGTAGTCTTAACTCTTTTAGCCTAAAATCTTTTTTACCTCGAACTCCGTTTTTTCTTTAATCTAGAAATAAAAGGTATCTTATAAGAGTATATTAAAATTTATTAACTCTAGTCGAGAGATATAGAATATTAAATATATTTTAACGTCGGTTAAAAGATTTAGTTTATAATTAATTAATCCTTTACTCTTCTTAATCGAAAATAATTTAATTTTAATATAGTTTAATTTCTTACTCGGTCTCTTATTTATTATATTTTTTATTAGGAGGTATATTTTATCCCTCTCTTTTAATTAAAAATACTCTTTTCGATATTTATTTATTATTAATTATATTCGAGTATTCGTTAATTCGATCTAGGTTTATATCTCCTTATATAATATCTTTATATTAATTATATAAACTAGCGCCTTATTCGCGTTAGGTCCTTATTTAGGGTTTAGAAATATATTAATATATTTCTTATAATTTACGAAGAATAGCGTGAGTTTCGTTATATTAAACTATATATTATTAAACGTTAATTAAATTATAGGTAGAAGTCTTACCTAATTATTTTATTTCTTATTTACGTAATATCGTAAATATATTTTTATTATTTAGTTTATCCGTTTTATCTACCTATCCGTCTATAAATAATATATAGTTAATATTCGTAATTTAATTCCGATAATATTAATTAGTGTCTTCTAATAGTTAAAGGTAAATTATTTATCTCGATTAAAAATAATCGACCTAAGTATTTTATAATCTCTAATAAATCGATTTAGTAGTACGAAAGTAATTTATTCGACTTTATAAATTTCTTTAATTAATATTATTATTATATATTTACTAAGTTTATTATAGATTATTATTATAGAGTTAAAGATTTCCGATATAATAGAGTCCTTTGATTTTAGTAATTTAATAACGAAATCTATTATAATATCGTCCTATAGTATTTCCGGTACTAGGGCGAATTAAATTTAACTATATTTTATATATCTCGTAGATTTATTCTATTAATACTCGATATATTCTTTAATATATTTTTCGATGTACGACTTTAGTCCTAGCGCGTCGTATTCTTTATAAATAAATTCTATAGTCTTAATAACTCTAAGGTATCCTTAGGCCGGATTATTATAATAATCGCGAATAATTTCTTTAAGATATCCTTTAGGAAGGTATATTTTCTTATTATATTTTAATAGTTTAGTTTATAGTTATTAACTTCATAATATTATAATTAAAGTATCGTTTTTATATTCCCTCTAAATACTATTAATAATTTCGGGAATAAAGATATATAGGGTCGTTATTAATTATTATATTAAAATTATTATAGTGTGGCTTTATTTACTTTAGATTTAATTTAAATCTAAGTTATTTTAGCCTAGTTTAATTTATCTTAGATTTAATTTAGATTTAAACTAGTTTCCCTATTTCTATCTTAATATAGTCGGGATAGGAAATAAATAAATACTCTATATATTAGTTTTTATTTAAATAACGGCTGGCTCTACCCTAGTTTTTATTCTTTATTTTTTATTTTAGCCTACTTTTATATTATAATTAAACTATAGTTTAATAAACCTGGCCGTTAGTTTAATAAATCTCTAAATATTAATCTCGTCTTTTAATATTATAAAAGATTAATTATCTAGTTAATACTCTCTAGTATTAGGATAATTATTATAAAGAATTAACTCTTTAACCCCGAAGACCGTATATAATAATTCCTCGCCGAAGTTTAGAATAACTTTATTAGTTTCTTAAATACCTTCGATTACTTATATATTTAAGTCGAGAGTAATTTCTTATTCGATATTTTATTTTTATCTACACCTCCTCCTTTTTTTATATTAAATACGTAATCCTTAATTTATATTATTATTTAGGTAATAACCTAGGTTGTATTTATTATAATCTAAATTATATTTTAGCCCCCGCTTTAAATATTGGATAAGAATATTTTTAATAATATTATTATTATAGGTTTATATTTATTTTCTCCTTTAAGTACTTAACCTACTCTTTTATAATCTCGAATACTTTCTAGATCCGAAAAGCTCTCGGATATCTCGGAATATAAAAAAGACTAGAATAAATTAAATATTTAAGAGTAAATATTAATATAGCGGATATATATTAATTATAACCGTTACTTTATTAATAGTAATAAGATCGTTCATATAAAGTTTAAATTAATTATCGGTAAAAAGGCCTCTAATTTAATAAACTATTACCGAAAAGAGGGTCTTTATACTTTAATTAATTTTACCGATTAACGAAAGAAACTATAGGAAATATATAATAACCCGTTTAAATAAGAGGATACTCGGAACTATATCTAGGAACTTAAATAAGGCTTTATACTTTTTAATAAATACTTTAACCTCGTTACCTAGAAGAAGGAATATTCTCGAATAAAGAATAAATCTTTAATTAATATTATAAAATATAATATTAATTATATTATTTAATAGGCCTTTATCTCCTGAAGGAAAGTTAATAACTAATAGTTATATATCTTTAATAAATATATCTATATATACTCCGAAATCGATTAAGAAAAATAGTAGATTAAGTACTATCTATCTCGTTAAAGTATTATTTCTATTAAATTAGGATAAACCTTAAAGAGGTTTATTATATTTTTATTAATTTCTACCTTTATAGCCCGTTTTATTATAATAAGTATTTTTATCTTTATTACCGTAGCTTTAACCCTCTTATTTAGGGAGTTAATAAACCTCGATTCTATTTAAATTATTATTAAAGGTAAATTAACGAGAACCCCGGTTATTAAAGTTATCTACGAGAAGTAAAGATTTTATTTTTATTATAAATTATTTAAGTATAATATAAAAGTTTATTTAATTAAACTAGCTAGCCTCCGATCTAATATTATAACTATCGTCGACGACGATAAAAGCGTTATAAGAGGAGTTACTTTAGACGCGGGAAAAGAATAATCCCGGTATAAAATCGTATATTAGGATTATAGGTATTTAGAACCCTATATATACTTTTTTATTTATCGGCTATATCGTTTAATTTACCTTCGTTATTAATTAAATTTTTATTTAAATCTATTATATAGCTTTTTAAAACCGACCCTACTTTTCGTAATAAATATATAGTTATTTCTTATTAACTACGGACTAACTAGTCCCGAATTTAAATTAAAGTCTTAATTAATATTAATATATCCGGTTATCTTTTTATCGATTATAATTTTATATATATTTAATATCTACCCCTTCGCTTTTTTTATTATCTTTATATTATCCGGCTCTTTAATAGCGTACCTATTATTATAGGATATATTATTTATATTATAGAAGCGATTTTAAATATTTATAATTATTAAGAACGAATAGTTATCTTTATTACTAAATTTAATTAAAACCCCGTTATAATCGGCTTATTATATCTCTACCGTTATAAAGTTACTACCGATTTCTTAAATAATTTCTTAATTTTCGCTTTATATTTTTATTTAAGAAACTATACCCCTAGTCTTATAAAAGTCTTTATAGAAAATAAACTTTTTTTTATACCTTAAGAAAGTTTTTAGATTTAAGAATTCTAGTCTTTAGTTTTATCCAATACCTACGTAAAGTAAACCCCGATTTAAAAGGAGTCGCTATTATATAAAGAGCCGTTATTATTTATAGACGATAATATTACTATTAAATTATTAATTCCGACTCGAGAGAAGTTACTTTAGTTTTAGGTTTATTAATAGTATACTTAGTTCTAAATTTATAAAAAGTAAACCTCGATTTAAAAAGAGTTAACTTAGTCCTAGGTTTACTAGAAGTAAACCTAATCTCTAGCCTAGTTTAGTATTTATATAAAATAATCTAGAATTTAAAAGGAATTACCCTAGTTCTAGGTTTATTAATAATAAATTTAGATTTAAAAGGAGTCTTCCCCGCTCTAGTCCTAGTTATTTATTCCTATAGAAACTAGCTATAATAACGAGTATAGTTATATCGTTATTACCGTTAAATAAGAAAAGACGTTTAAGATTAAATATTATAACCTAGCCTCGCTTCGTTTTAAGTTTTAATATTAAGAATAACGAACTTAATACCTAGTTATTTTTAATATATACGAGATAAGATCTCGATTATTTACCCGGCTCGTTAGGCCTAACGAGTAAACTATATTTAATCTATTATTTATAGAAATTAATTAATTTTTAGGTATTCTAGAAGAAATCTCGATTTTAAATATTTAATTTTATTAAGAATCTAGATATTATAAATCTAAACCCCGCCTTAATTAAAACTTTAAACTAAATATTTATAATTAAGCCTAAAACCGAGTTATATTTAAAATAAATAAGGAGCTCTACCTCGCCTCCGTTATTATTTAAAAAGAGTTTTAAGCCTACCGAGATAATAAGTATATTAACCTAATTATAATTTTACCTACGCGGTATTATAAATTCCTAGACGTTTTTTTAAGAAAAGATATTAATACTTTACTCTTGTATTAATTATATAATTATATTATTAAGTTTAAAGAAGGGTTATAACCTCCGTTATCTAGTTTATATAATATAAATTATAATAAGATCCTAAAGCTCCGCCGTTATTTAGATAAAAACTTTAATAAAGATTTTATTCGAGTTAGTCGGTCCTATATCGTATTCTTTATCCTATTTATAAAGAAACCTAGCGGAGGCCTATATTTCTATATTAATTACCGAGGGTTAAATATTATTATTATAAAGAATAAATACTCTTTACCCCTAATATTAGAAACCTTAAATCGATTAAATCGTATTAAGGTATTTTTTAAATTAAATATTATATTTATTTTTAATCGCCTCCGCGTTAGGGAGGGCGATAAAGAATTTATTATATTCCGTACCCGACTCGGCTTATTCGAATATTTTATTATATTATTTAGATTATATAATAACCCTGCCTCGTTTTAATACTATATTAATAATACTCTTCGTAAATTTCTTAATAAGATTTATACTATATATCTTAATAATATTCTAATCTATAGCGATATCGAGGAAGAGTATAAAATCTATATTAAATATATTCTTTAGAAGCTCCGCGAGGCGGGGCTCTAAATAAATATTATTAAATATAATTTTTATATTAAGAAAGTTATATATCTAGGATTAATTATTATTACTTAAAGGATTAAAATAAATCTAAAGAAAATCGATATAATCTTGAATTAGCTATAACTAGTTAATATTAAAAATATTTAAAGTTTCCTAGGGTTCGCTAACTTTTATCGGCGCTTTATTTATAGGTTTAATAAACTTATTATATTATTTATAATTTTAATTAAGAAAGATATTATCTTCGAGTAGAGTACTCGATATTAAATAACTTTTAATACCTTAAAGAAGATTTTTATCTTTAATATTATCCTAGTTTATTTCGACCCCGACCGTAAAATTATAGTAGAAATAGATATATTTAATTATATATCTAAGGGGGTTTTATTTTAGTATAATAATTAAAACATCCTTTATCTTATTATTTACTTTTTAAAGAAGTATAATTCTACCGAGTATAATTATAAAATTTATAATAAAGAGTTTATAGTAATTATTTATATATTCGAGGAATAATATTTTAAATTAGAGGGATCTACTCTCCTTATCGAGGTAATATCTAATTATAAGACTTTTAAATATTTTATTTTATTTAAAATATTATCTCGTTATTAAGCGAGGTAAAGCGAGTTTTTATCCCGTTTTAATTATAAAATTACCTACCGGCCCGGTAAAGAAGGTAGTAAACCTAATATATTAATATATCGGTTAAGAGACCTTTTTAAAAAAGGGGATAAATTAGACCCTAGATATTAGTATTAATATTAGATTATATTAAAAAGAAAAAACCTAGCCCTAGAAGTCCTTAAAGACTATATTTATAATATATTATTAAATATAACGACCTTAGTCTTAGTTCTAGTTATTCTAGTTATATTAATAATAAATCTAAAGATTTTTATCTAGCTTTTTTAGTTATATTTTATATTAATTTATATAACCCCGATAAATTTTAATATAGATATTAATCTAGAACCCTAAACCCTATTTATATCCTATAAATTTAAATTAGATAGAGACTAGTTTATTAATTTAAATAAAGACTTATACGATACCCCGATTTATTAATTATAGGATATAATTAATTAAGCCGATTAATTCGCCCTTAAAATCCTAGAAATATTATATTCTAAAACGCGTTATTATAGTGGAATTCCTTTTATTAAATACGAAAATAGGGATAGAATTCTCTATTTTTAAGGAAAAAGATATATTCCGAATTCTAGTAAATTACGCCTTCGTCTAATCTAATTAGTTTATAATAGTATCGCGGGTAGTTACCTAGGTCGTATTAAATATTACGAATTAATTAGTCGGGTTTATTAGTAGCTTAATATTTATACTACTATCTAGCGATTCGTTAGGAATTATTATATATACCGAAGAACTAAACCTTCCCGCTAGTATATTTAAAGATAATTACATTTATTACCGCCCTTATAACGATATTAGAAAAACGTCTTAATAGACTATATAAATCCCCTACCGTTTTATACCTTTATAGGAATTATTTATCGGTATATTTTAATTTTCGTAGATTATTTAACTAAGATACGGTACCTAGTATTAATTATATCGATAAAAGTAGACGAAGCCTACGACGCTTTCTACTAGAATATATAGAAGCTCTATAGGCTACTAAATATCTTTATTTTAAATCGAGGATCTTAATTTATATCGGAGTTCTAAAAGGCCTTATATAAATATTTTAAGATCGATTAATATATATTTACTAGGTATTATCTTTAGACGGATAATTAAACCGAGTAATTTAATACTATAATAAAATACTACCTCCGTATATATATTAATTATATATAGGATAATTAGGTGAAATAGCTCCTTAAAGCGGAGTTTTCTAATAATAATATTAATTCTTCTAATACTCTAGCCTCGCCTTTCTTAACTAATTATAGTTAATATCTATATATCGGTTTCGAGCCTATTAAATCTTTACTCTAAGATTTTACTATTTAAGCCTATACTTATTTAATCGTTACCGATAAATTTATAATATAAATAGAAACCTTAAACGATTACCTCCGCGATAAAATATTTATTATTTAAATTATCTTTAAATTCTTAGTTAACTAACGAAGGCGCCTATATCCGATATATTTAATAAACGACTAAATATAGCTAAATATTAAAAATCTAAATACTATATACTTTTTAATTAAACTCGACGATTATAATATCGGCCCCTTTTAAGTTTTTAAGGTTTTCGATAATCCTTTTATAATTTAACTAGATTTTCTATATTCTATAAAGGTTTACCCCGTCTTCCACGCTAGCCTACTATAATTAATAATTAATAACTCTCTACCTAGATAAATCTAGCCTATCCGAGAACTTATAATTACCGAAGATAATTAATATAAATAGTACGTTAACGGTATTTTGAATTCTAAATATAATCGCCGCTATAGTCTACCTTTATTAAAGTATTATATTAATTAAGAAGGTTATATCGTTATATAGAAACTCTTCTAGTACCTTACTCGTTATTAATAATTTATTAACAAATATTATATCTCGAATCCTAGCGCCGCTGGCCCCTACGAATTACTATATACTATTTAGAGGTACTAGTATAAAGAACCTCTACTATCTTTATTTTAATTTAACTTTTAAGAAGTTAACCCCCGTTTACGCTACGGAATAGGGAAGGGAAGGGAAGAGAATAACCCTTACTCCCTTCTCTTCTAGTAGGGAAGGGAGCGGAAGAGAAGGAGTAAAGATTATTAAAGAAAAGAAGAAATTACTTATTATTCCCTTCCTCCCTTCCTAGGTAGGGCTGATAATATAAATAAACCTAAATATTTATTTAATATATTTACTAGTTATACTAATCTTTATTTATATCGCGACTAATAGTAGATATTAATATATTTTAAGTCTCTGAAATACGTTTTAAATTAATAGAAAGAGGGTTTATTTTAATATTATCGTAGTAAAACGAGCGCTTTATAAGGAAGGATATATACTTATAAATTTAATTAATATTAATTAATATACGTTAAATTTTTCGAATAAAAGTATACTATTTAATTAAAGTAGATTATAGAATTTAATATAGAATTTATTATATACTAGCTACGCAGTATTTATATATAAAGATCGTTAAAGTTATTTATATTTAATAATATTATTACCCGTTAGATTTATTACTAGCGCCGCGTTAGTAACGGCTCTCTAAAACGCCTCCGCTTTTTCTTTATTTCTAGACTTAACGAATTACTTATCTTATAAATAACTTCGTCAAATTATTTAACTCCTTTATTATTTAACTATTTAATTATCGGTTCTTATATTATCGTATTTGATTCGGTAGTAAACCCTATTTATTTATTACTAGATTATATAACTCCTATTATTAATAATTTTTAAATAAGATTTTAAATCGACGTCCTAATCTAAATAGTATAAAGATTAATATAAATAACTAGACTAGTATCTACGGCCTTTCTTTATAGTAAAGCTCTTTATAATAACGATTAATATATTATAAAGAAGAATAATCTAAAGCCTAAATAAATAATAAACTATAATTAAAGAAGAAGAAACGCGAGACTAATTAATATCTAGATACGACTTCGGCTTAATATTAAATTATAAATCATTAGAAATATTAATTTTATATACCTAATATAAATAGTTAATATTAATAATTAATAGAATAAATTCTTTCGGGAATTCTATATTACGAAGAGGCTGAAGAGGGCGTATACTAGGTTTATAATTAAAGAGAAAAGCCGAAGAATAACTTTCTAGGAACCCTAATATAATAAAATTAAGAAAATACTTTTCGTTATTATTAAAGGTAGACGCCGTTATTAAACATATAAAAATTATAAATATAAAAGTAGTTTAGCGAGCCTAAAAGAAAGTAAAAAACTAATAAAAATAGGACGTTCTTTTAGAATAAGAATAATAAAGACTACTAAAGTAGGTTAAGATCTAAATAATTAATAAAAGGTTTATATTAATCTTTATATTAATATATCCTACTTAAAGCGGATATTATTAATATATAATAAGATTATTATAGGTAAATATAAGTAGGTTATTACCTAGGTAAACGGGGTTTCGTTAATTAAAGAAATAATAATTAACGATAATAAGGACGTAGATTAAGTCGATAAATAACTACTAAAGAATATCGATAGCTCCTTAGATATTAATAATTATATTCTTAAAATATATTAATAATTAGATTAAGACAAAACTTATAGTATTTAAAACGAAAGTAAAAAATAAACCGAGGCTCGTAATATTTAGGTCTTATTTAATTTATAAATAAAATCTAGGGACCGATCGGCCTATAATATTATTAGAGGATATTAAATTATAATATTTAAATTACTCCGCGCTAAAATCGATTACTACGATAAATACCGTCTTCGCGTATATATATATAAAGAGTTTTCGTATTATAAAAGATATAATCTTAAGGTATATTATTTATACTAATTTTTATCCGGCTATATATTAATTATAAATTAATATAAACGAAAAGATTTACTAAAGAGGGATTTATAAATTTATTATATTTTTACTTTTACCGAATATATTATTTAAAAGAATATAACCGCCTAGCTTAATACGAATTTAGAAAGATATAAACGATATAACCTTAATAAATAAAATCGGCGTCGTAGAATAAATATAAATCTTATATTTACTTAAATTAATAATAAATAGGTTATAATATTAAGACTATATTATTTTTACCCTAATAATTATAAATACGAAAAGTATAACTAGAGACCGAATAAAAATACGAAAGAAACGCGGAAAGTATTTAGGATAATACTAGGGCCGGAGT